>MDTF01004737.1_pt1 | contig 12968 bp, 10 predicted proteins | sample 811191 | NCBI WGS metagenome assembly MDTF01 (sample SAMN05326649, study PRJNA326480) | marine metagenome | isolation source: seawater | place: Southern Ocean | collected 2011
TACACGTTTATAAAACCTCATACTTGATTGATTTAATTTCTCATTAAAGCCTTTTTTTAAACACGATATCGCAACTCCATTTATAGAATGTGTGTGGAGAATTGCCGATGGCTTTGCTACACAGTTATGAAGAAATTTATGAATATAGAACCCAGCTTTGTTAACTTCCTTATATCTTACCCCATAATCATCCTTAAGATTTACATAGTTCAAATTATTTTTTTTAATCTCTGAAAAAAGATATTTGTGTTTATTAATATAAAACCCTTTTTTATCAAAAGATAAAATTGATGCATGATTGGCGGTTAAATCACTTAAATTATAGTGATCAATAATTTTGAATAAAACTTCTAATTGTTTTTGTTTATCTATTTTTTTATTCATAAATTAAATATTTAATCTTTTTACCTTTTATAAATAACTTAAGATTATTTTCAAATATAGATATTTGATTTATCCAGTAATTTTTAAAGTAACCTCCTACATGTGGGGTAATAAAAACATTATCAAGCTTCCTTAATTTTTGAAAATTGATTTCATTATGTATATCAGGCAAGGCATCTAAATAACATGTTGCTTTTTTATTTATTATTAAGAAGTTATATAGATCTTTAATATTAATTGTTTTTAATCTTCCAATTAAAATTAGGTTAATATCTTTTTTCATTTTATCAAAAAGATCTTTGGTTAAAAAGTTTTTATTTTTTTCATTAAATTTTAATAGATTGATTATTGTATCATAATTTTTTAAACTACTTGTAAATTTTATTTTATTTATAATATTTTTCACCTTTAGCTTTCTACTTGATAAAAAATTTATATTTAGATTAAATAACTTTGAAAATTTTTTTAATTTTTTTGCAATATTTCCATAGCCAAGTACAATAATTTTTTGATTATCTAAATCTTTGCATTCACTAAAATTTTTCTCATATTTTAATCTATTAATTAGATTTTTTTTATTTAAAAATTTTTTAGTTGTGTCTATTAAAAAAAAAATGGCTAAATTGAATACTGATTCACTATTTATACCTGGACTATTACTTATTAAAATTTTTCTATTTTTTAAATTTTTATGACTTAGCTTATCAACTCCAACAGAGCCAAAATGTATCCATTTTAAATTAGGACATTTACTTAATATTTTATCACTAATTCTCGTCCCCCAATATATTTCTGCATCATATTCTTTTTTGATTTTGTTAAGGTTGATAAATTCAATTTTTATAGTTGGAAATTTTTTATTAAGTTTATTTATTTCATTTTTATTTAAATTAAACATTTCTAATTTTGATTTAAAATCAGTAAGAATTTTTATTTTTCTATTAAAATTTGAACTCATACTTTTTGAAGTTTTTTAATTTGGTTTTGTTTAAATCTTTTGAATAAAATTTGTTTATACTTTTTCTATCTACTGAATCAATATTCAATTTTGACTGCTTTATCTCTACTTTTTGAACATACTCATTATTTAATGAAAAATCTGCAATAGGGAATTCTACCATTTCAATATTTGCATCAATTAAAGACGCAATTTCAAGACTTGTGTGAAGATTTATTACCCCACCCCAGCAATGAAAAATTATTTTTGTTTTTAAATTATTACTTTTAATCAAACCTATTATTTTTACTAAATCTGATATTGTAGTGTGGCTAATATCAATATTTAAATATTTAAACTTATAATAACACGCCAAATTAAAAAAATCAAAAATTGTATTAAAATTTTCTCCATAAGAAAAATTTATACCTTTGTTAAATTTTTTTATATCATCAAATTTATAAATATCATTTACATTTAAGCATTCTTCAATCCACAAGGGTTTATACTCTTGAATATATTTTAAAAATTTTTTAAGATTATTCTGATTTCTATTTTTTTCATAAGTATTAGCAATTAAATCAATGGCAAATTTAAAATTGTTATTTTGTAGTAATTTAATTTTTGAACGATACTCTTTATTTACATCTAGTCTAATTTTTATATTATCAATATTTAATGAATTACTTTTTTTTAAATCTTTTTTAATGTCTTGTATATTTGCTTTTATAGATCCCGCACTAGAATATACTTTAATAAATTTTTTTTCTTTAGATTTTGATGCTAAGTATAATTGATTTATTGTTTTGGCTAAAGATTGTTTTTTTTTATTAGATATTAAGTTTAATATTGCTATTTCAATTGAAGCCAAAATACTTTTTAAAATGCCAGAATAATAAAAGAATTTATTGATTTGTAATTTTTGGCTAATCTTCAATGATTCAACTAAATTTTTGTTTAAAAAAAATTGAGATACATATTTTAAGTTATTCTTGTATAACGTTGGAGAATATGTCCCAACCAAACTTTCTCCATACGCTACTAGGCCATTTTTTGTTTTAATTTCAACTAAACTAATCAATTTTTTATCTTTATAACCAAAATATTTAGCATTACCAAAACTTCCCGCAAGTATTTTGGATGAAATAGATTTTATCGTTGTATTCTTTAGCTTATCCATCGACCAGTATAAACTTTTCTTATCTCTTTTTCTTGCTTCAGAAACCCTATTTTTTTTGAATCATACATATCATAAAAATTTTTAATATTCTGTGAAAGTTTTTTCATATCTTTTGGTAAAATGGCAAATTTGTTGTCTCTTCCTGGAAGGTTATTGTTTGTGGTAAAATGTTTTTCAATTAAAGTTACCCCCATAGGTAAACTTAATGTTGCACTTAAAATGCCCTCACTATGATCACTTAATCCAACATTTTTTGTAATTTTTTTTAGTAAGTTAATTCTATCTAAATTAACTAAACTTAGATCACACGGATATGCAGAAACACAATGCATGAGGTTTACGTTGTTTTTTCTTAATAATTTAAAACTTTTTTTTACTTCTGTGATGCTTGCTGCTCCAGTTGATAAATAAATATCCTTAAAATTTTTAGAACAAAATTGAAGTAGCTCTTTGTTTCTATTTTCTGGTGATGGAATTTTAATTTCCTTTAAATTAAGATCTTTTATAAGCTCAAAATCATTATGATTAAATAAACTGGTTAGAAATTTAATTTTATGATATTTGCAAATTTTGGCTAGTTTTTTATAATCTATTTTATTTAATTCTGCTTTTTCATAAATTTCTCTTCTTCCATCTTTGTCCCAAGGTCCTGGTTTTAAATTTTTTACTTGCCATGTTTGAAATTTTGCATAGTCAGCTCCAGATTTACTTGCAGCAGTTATCATCTTCTCAGCTAAACTTATACTGCCCATGTGATTCCAACCTATTTCTGCTACTAGTTTTATTTTTTTCATTTTTTATCTTTTATTTTTTATTTGATGATTATAAATATTTATAGTTTCTTAAAAATTCAATTTACTTGCTTTTATATTATTAAGCAATTAAATATAAATCGTGAAAATTTTAGCTATTATACCTGCGAGATCAGGGAGCAAAGGTATTAAAAATAAAAATTTACAAAAAATAATTGGTAACAAATCTCTCATTGAACATACTTACGATATTGCAAAAAAAAGTAAGATTTTTGATAAAATAATAGTCAGCACAGACTCAAACGCTTATAAAAATTATTTACAACAAAAAAAAATCCCAATAGAATATCTTAGACCTAAAAAATTATCAAAAGACTATGTTAGTGATCTTGAGGTGATTAAATATGAACTTAAAAGATATGAGAAATTTTATAAAACTAGTTTTCAGTACATATGTCTTTTACAGCCAACCTCACCTCTAAGAAAAATATCCCATTTAAGTGAATGTCTAAAAAAATTAAAAAATAAGAAACTTGATGCTATTTGGACTGTTACAAAAATAAGCTCAAAATTTAACCCAATTAAAATATTAAAAATTAAAAATAATTTATTACATTATAATGATAGAAATGGATCTAAATTTATAAGTAGACAGCTTTTGGAAAATTGTTATATCAGAAATGGTGTGGCTTACTTTATATCTAAAAAATCTATTCTTGAAAAAAATACAATTTTGCCTAAAAAAACTGGCTATGTTGTAATTAAAGATAAGCTTGTTAATATTGACACATTAAATGAACTTAAAGAAGCTAGAAAATATCTAAATATATGAAATACTTAGTAACAGGATGTGCTGGATTTATTGGGTACCACGTAACTAAATTTTTATTAAAAAAAAATGTAAATGTTATAGGTATTGACTCTCTTAATAGTTATTATGACCCTAAACTTAAAAAAGATAGACTAAAAGATATATTTAAAGACAAAAAGAAGTTTAAATTTTATAAAACTGATCTCTGTAATATAAATAGTTTAAAAAAAATATTTAAAAAACATAAATTTGATTACATCATACATCTTGCAGCACAAGCTGGGGTTAGATATTCAATAGAAAATCCTTATTCTTATATTGATAACAATATTCAAGCGACAACTAATATTTTAGAACTTTGTAAAAAAAGAATTCCAAAGAAAATATTATTTGCAAGCTCAAGTAGTGTTTATGGATTACAAAAAAATAAAAGCTTTAAAGAAGACCAAAGAATTGCTACTCCCGTTTCATTTTATGCTGCCTCAAAAATCTCAATGGAGGCAATAGCTCATTCATACAGCCATTTGTATAATATACCCGTAAAACTATTAAGATTTTTTACTGTATATGGTCCATGGGGAAGACCCGATATGGCATATTTTGATTTTACAAAAAAAATAATTGAAAATAAAAAAATAAATGTTTTTAACAACGGAAACCATTATAGAGATTTTACCTATATAACAGACATTGTTAATTTTATTGAAGCCATTGTTGAAAAAAAAGAAAATAAAAAGTTTGAAATATTAAATTTAGGTAGCAATAACCCCCAAAAATTAAAACTCTTTATAGAATTAATAGAAAAAAAATTAAAAATAAAAGCCTCTAAAAATTACATAGGAAAACAAAGTGGGGACATGCATGGAACACATGCTAATATGGAAAAATCTATCAAAAATTACAGCTTAAAATATAAGGTAGATTTAAAAAAAGGTATTAATAACTTTATTGATTGGTACATTGATTACAATAAATCAAAAAAATATTAATTAATATAAATAATGTGTGGCTTCTTTTTTATCAAAAAAAAAATAGCACTAAAATTTGATATTAAAAAATTAAATGATTCTGCTGATCTAATTGCGCACAGAGGGCCCGATGGTTCAAAAACATTTTATAATAATGATATTTTTGTAAAATTTTACAGGCTTAGCATTCAAGATCTGTCCGATAATGGCATGCAGCCCATGATAAGTAGATCAAAAAATATTATGCTTGTTTTCAATGGTGAAATTTATAATTTCAAAAAATTAAAAAAATATTTAAAAGGAAAGCCTTTAAATAGTGATTCAGATACAGAAGTTTTATTAAATCTTTATGAGGAAATGGGTGTCAAAATTTTTGATCGCTTAAGAGGCATGTTTTCACTTCTCATATACGACTTTCAAACAAAAAAAATACTTGTAGCAAGGGACCAATTTGGCATCAAACCGTTGTATGTCCATGATTGTAATAAATTTATTATTTTTTCTTCAGAAATTAAACCAATATTAAACTATTTAAAGAAAACTAATTTTAATTATCATACGATAGCAGAATTTTTACTTCTAGGAAAACAAGATCACCACAACACAACATTTTTTAACAATATAGATTCGGTAAAACCATCTCACTATTACAAATATACTGCTAACAGTATTATTAAAAAAAAGTACTGGTCAATATTTTCAAACAAATACAAAAAACAAAATGAAAAAGAAACGATTGATAAGCTTTATAATTTAATTGATTCTAAGGTTGATGATTACTTAATTTCTGATAGGAAAATTGGAGTTTTTATGAGTAGTGGTATTGATAGTACAAGCCTAGCAAGCTTAATTGGTAAAAAAGCTAAATATCAAGTTGACTCCTTTACTTATGATTTTAAAAACAACCATAATCTAGGTGAGTCTAGTTTAGCTAAATTAAATGCAAAAAAAATAGGCATTAATAATCATAAAATTTTTTTAACTAGTAATGATGTTATTGATCAATTTGATAAATTATCAATAACAATGGAATCGCCATTTACCTCAATTAGATTATTTGCAGTTAAAAAATTATACGAATTAGCAAATAAAAAAAGATACAATGTGATATTAGAAGGTGCGGGTGGTGATGAAATTTTAGGGGGGTATTCGTATAACTACTTACCTTACTTGATGGATAAAAATAAAGATCCAAAAGAGATTATTAATTCTCTCTTAAAATTTTCAAAGAATAGTCAAAAAGATACTAGCACTGAATTTTTAAATAGAATTATGACGCTAACACTTCAGGGTGCATCAACAACTGATGCAACTCCTTTTGTTGATGTTGATGTATTTAATAAAGATTTTTTAAATAATCATCTATCAGAAAAATTCTATGAGCTTGATGTTAAAAATATTACAAATTTTTCTAAAATGAATAGCCTTCAAAAATCACAAATTCACGATATTCAAAACATAAAGTTGCCTAGAAACTTAAAATTTACCGATAGACTTTCAATGGCAAGTAGCATTGAAACACGTTTACCCTTTTTGGATATCGATGTAGCAAAATTTTGCTTCAATTTACATAATGAATTTAAGTTAAAAAATGGTATAAATAGATGGATAATGAAAAAAGTATTAAAAAGGATAAGCAAAAACTTAAAATTTCAAAAAAATAAAAAATCTATTGCCGACCCACAATCTCAATGGCTTAAAACAGATTTAAAAGATTATTTCTTGGATAATATTGGATCAAGAGATTTTAAAAACCTTGGTATTTTTAATCAAAAATACATAATTAAAAAATTTAATGAATTTATAAAAAATAAAAGTTCTGAGTCCAGTTTTCAATATTTTCAAATACTTTCTACGTATAGATTTATTAAAACTTTTAAAAATTAAAAATTTCTTATACTTAAAATTTCATGAAATATCTAATTAAAAAGTTACTTAAAAAATTTAAAATTAGAGATTATGCAGCCACAAATTGGAAACAAATTATTGATGAAAATAAAAGAGAATTTGAATTAATAAAAAAAAAAGCAAATGGGAAAAAAATTCTTATCGCAACCAGTGCTGGTGGACAGTTATTTTGCTCTCGTTTTGAGTCTTTATTAGCTTTTGCATTAACTTATTATGGAGCAAGAGTGGAAATACTTTTGTGTGATAAGGTTTTACCTGCTTGCATGATGGCAGCATCTAATTTTATAGACGAAGAATCATTTTCAAAAAATGGACCAAGTAAAATGTGTAATTCGTGCCTTGATTCTGGCAAATTTGCTTTTGATGGGCTGGGTTTAAAAGTAAATTACTACAGCCAATTTATAACAGACAAAGAAATAAAAGAATTAAATAAAACTATAGATAATTTAACTTATGATCAACTTTCTGATTACAAGGAAGACGATATTAATATTGGAGAACATTCTTTGGCAGGTGCATTAAGGTATTATGCGGTTGGAGATTTATCGGATCAAAAATATAAAGATAATATTTTAAGAAGTTATGTTAAGGCTGGCACAATTACAAAAAAAGTAATGAATAACTTCTTTATAAAAAATTCAGACTTTGAAATAATAATTCTGAACCATGCAATCTATATACCTCAAGGTATAATTAACTCAGTTTCTAAAAAGTATGGAAAAAAAATTGTTAGTTATGTATCTGGCTATAGAAAAAATTCATTTATATTCAGTCATGATGATACCTATCATTTTACTATGGTTGATGAACCAACCTCAGAATGGGAAGATTTAAACCTTAATTCAATAAGGGATGAAAGAATAATGAGTTATTTAAATTCAAGAAAATTTGGGACTGATGACTGGACCTATTATTTTGATAATCCAAAATTCGAAATTAAAGATTCACTAATCGCCAAAGGGGTAGATCTTGGTAAACCAATTATAGTGATGGCTACTAATATAATTTGGGATGCCAATCTAATTTACAAAGATAATATTTTCCTCAATCAAATGAATTGGATTTATGAGACCATTGATTATTTTAAATCAAGAAATAACTTACAACTAATAATTAGAGCCCATCCTGGAGAAATAAATTATGATAGAATTTCAAACCAGAGAGTTAAAGATGAGTTGATAAAAAAATATAAAATATTACCTAAGAACATATTTATTATAGGCCCTGAGGAAAACTTAAGCACTTATCCCTTGGTATATTTAAGCAACACTCTAATAATTTATGCAAGTAAAGTTGGTATAGAATTTTCACCTTTTGGTACAAATGTGATTGTTGCTGGTGAGTCATATGTAAAAAATAAAGGAATAACTATTGATCCAAAAACTAAGAAAGAATATTTTGAAATTTTAGATAAAATACCTCTAAAAATTAAAAAAGATGTATCAAAAATAACAAGGGCTAAAAAATATGCCTACCATTTTTTTTTCAAAAAAAGTATTGTACCTAACTCATTGAAGGAAGAGCCAACAAAATGGCCAATATTTAGTATAAAATCAAATGTTTTAGATAACTTAAAAAAGGGGAATGATAAGCCTCTTAAGAGTATTTGTGACTCAATTATAAGTTATAAGCCTTTTACTTATGATGATGTACTTTAAACAAAATTAATATTCCCAAATGTTAAGATTTTTAGTAGTTTGCACTATTAATAATACTTAACTTCCATTTAAAAATGATAATGATAAAAAGAGTAGATGAAAGAACTTAAAGTTTCAGTTTTAATCAGATGTTATAACGAGTCTAAGTGGATTAATCTATGTATAAGAAAGATTTTAAGTCAGACAATAAAACCTTTTGAAATATTGGTATTAGATAATAACAGTAGTGATGGAACAGATATAATTGCCAAGAAAGATAAAAAAAAAGTTAAATATATTAAGTATAAAGAAAATTACATTCCTGGAAAGATGCTTAATTTTGGAATGTCAAAATGTAAAGGAGAATATGTTTTGGTTATAAGTGCGCATTGCATTCCTTGTGATAACCTTTTAATCGAAAACTTAGTTACAAGTCTTAAAAATAACCTAAAAATATGTGCCTCTTATGCAAGACAAGTTTCATTAAATTTTAGTGATGATTTAACTATCAGGGATTTAATGTTAACTTATGGATCTGAAAGTAAATTGCAAAAAATAGACCCTCAATTCAATAATGCTTGCAGTATTATTAGAAAAAGTGAATGGAAAAATAATAAATTTAATAACTCAATAACAAACCTAGAAGATAGATATTGGGCTGCAGAAATGCAAAAAAAGAAGAAATTTATTTACTACTCATCAGAAAGCAAGGTTTTTCATTACCATGGCTCACATCACAATAATACTCCAGAAAGGTTAATAAAAACAAAAAAAACAATTTTATTTAATATGAAAAGTTTTGGAATTCATTCAGATAATTTACAAATAAAACAAAGTGATATTTTTCCTATCTACATCCACAACAAAGCTTCTAAAAAAAATCTTATAAAAAACTTGGACTCAATTAATCAAAAATTTAAATATAAATTTCTTATTTTTATAAACAATAATATGAAAATTAATAAAAATAATAAATATTTTACGTATCAGAGAAAAATAAGAGAAAGTAGTAATCAAGATTACTATCTTTCAGATGTAATAAATTATTATAAAAAAATAATTTTAAAATATTCACAAGATAAAGAATATCTACTTATTTGTAGTGACGATTTTAATGGTATTTCTTCATCATTTTTAAAAAGATCATTAAAAGTAATTAACGATTATTTTCCAGACACCATCTTTGCTGCAAGAAAAACTTTGGATCCAATATTTCTAAATGATAAAGGAAAAACTATCAGATTAAACGAATTGAATAAATCAAGAAAAAAAAACAAACCCTTATTAATTGGAAAGAGAAAGCATGGAATAATAATACATACATCAAATTTATTTAAACAGGATAAATTTTCTGGGATTATAAAGTTAATATACTAAAATTTTTATATTAATCTAAAAATTAATACTAATTATAGAATTAGAGAATTGCTCTCCATTGCACTGCGCCATATTTTTTTATTAAAAGTTTTTTTTTGTTTTACGTGTTTTAAAAAAAAAGAAATACTTTGAAAAAGAGAATCTGAATAATCCATAGTTTCGTTAATATTAAATTTTTCTATTAATTTTGGTTTTTTAAAAAAACCTTTTTTATCAAGATTTAATGTGGGTCCTCTTATTGTTATGATATTATCTCTTTGTTCTATTATACCATTTTTAAAAATAAAAAATAATCGCTTAGAATATGATGAATTATAGGTAGAAAATATATTAACTAGAGCATTATTTTTTAACTCAATTTCAACTAGAGCCGTATCATAACTATCTCCTTTTTTTGATGAATTAATTAGCTTTGGTTCTTTGATTACAGACACATTAAAAAAATAATTTATTATATCAATATAATGAATGGAGACTATTTCATAAATACCTTTGGGGCATTTTTTTATATTAGATCTCCAGTTTTTTATATAATTTTTTTTCTGCGCCAGTCCATGAGAAGATAATAGATTAGCATAGACAAGGTCCCCAAATTTGTACTTGTCTTTATTCGATAAAATTTGAGCAATTTTAGTAAATCTAAAATTATAATTAAAATAAATTTTTTTTGAATTGATTCTTTTTAATTCTATTAATTCTTTTTTGTTATTAACAGGTGGCTTTTCACAAAAAATATATCTACCTTTATATAATTTTTTTATGTAACTATAGTGCGTACTGTTAGGAGAGATTATAAATATAATTTTGCATTTTTCTAATTTGTCAAAATCTTTTTTATTAAAGTAATTAGAGTTTTTAGGTTTATAAATATAAAAGTTTAATTTCTTTTTTTTTAAGATTGCCTGTATTCTTTTTGAATGACCACCATCTCCAATAACTCCAATTTTCATGAAAATTTAACACCACACCTGTCACATGGATTTATCTCTGTTCTTTTCTTGTTTATATGCGCATCTCTAAGATTTGAAATAGTTTTGCTATCCCAAATTTCTTTCAAGCTGTATTCTTTAGCGTTTCCATAGCTCAAATAACTTTTGTAATCTGCATCACATGGGTTTACTTTTCCATCAAACCAAACATACATTCTGTCCCAAAGATTTTCACATGGATCCTTAAGTTCTAAATCAATATTGTTTTCATATGTATTCCATCTTTCAAGTGGGTATGAAGCAGTCACATGGTCACTTCTTTGAATCCAGAACTCTTTGAATTTTTTTCTATCAAGATTTTTTTCATTATCTATTCCTGATATTCTAATCTCAGTTAATGAATGAGGATAATATTTTTTTCTTATATTAAAAAGCATATCCACATTTTTAACAATTTTTTCAAAATTACTTCCTAATCTTAACCTTTCATATTGTTCTTTAATATAATGATCTGAAGAAATAACTATTTGGGTTACGTTATTTTCAAATATTGCATGACACATTTTTTCATTTAAATAGCTTCCATTTGTATTAGTCTTAATTTCAAAAATATTTTCTTTTTGATTGACGTATTCAAGCATTTCAATAAATTTTTTGTGCATTGTTGGCTCACCTCTACTAGCAATAGTAATGGCACCCGTCTCCAATTTGTCAGCTTGATCAATTATTTTTTTAAAAAAATCAAAGTCAATTACTCCCATAAATGGTTTTTTTGTAAAAGACTTATCTGTTTGAAAGCAAAAAGGACACCGCAAGTTACATGTAGAAACAGGCTCAACCAACAAATATGGTGGATAACCTAAATTCACTTTGTCTTTCCCTGCCTTTAGAAATTTATATCTAAAAATTATATATTTTAAAATTTTTTTAAAGTTTTTTTGATTTTTTATAATAAACATTTCCATATGTTTATTAATTGGGAGATCAAATTTTTGATTATCATTCAATTGATCGAATAGTTCCTTAGCATAGTTATCTTGTGAATTTTTAATAAAATCTTTAAAAAAACTTAAATTAGATAAATATATATTATTTATTTTATCAAGATTTACATTTTCTTGAATACTTTCTTGCCGAATCTCTGCTGAGCCAAGGGCGTCTGTCATTTTAATCTATACCTTTAAATTATTACAATCTAATATGGCAGTATCTAACAAAATTTAGCACCAGTTACAATGACAATAGATCGAAAAAATATTTTTTCTAATACGGCTTGCTGTTTTTTTAAAAAAAGGGATAAAAATATAAAATTTGCTTACTACAACCTATTGAATAAATTCAAACTTGTAAATAGTTGTTTTAAATTAAAAAAGACATAAGCTTATACTATTATGTATTTTATACATTAACTAGGTTTCAAAATAAAATTGTATTTTTCAATTTTTATTTATTTAAAATAATGTTTTTTTGGTCAAATATAAAATTCTATATTAAAAGAAAATTTTCTACTTACGTGGCTTTAAACTGCCTGGACAAAAAATTAGAAAAATATCTTAATTATAAAAATGGATTTTATATTGAAATGGGTGCTAATGACGGAATAAGTCAGTCTAATACCATGTTTTTAGAAAAAAAATATAACTGGCATGGTATGCTAATCGAACCTTCTGAAAAATTTACTTTACTAAAAAATAATAGATCAACAAAAAATATTTTTTCTAATGTGGCTTGCTGTTCTTTTAAAAATAGGGATAAAAATATAAAATTCGCTTACTACAATCTGATGACACTAGCTTTAAATCTTAAAACTGATGTTAATGTAAAAAAGCACAAAATAAATGCCAAAAAATTTAGCAAAAATAGTTATGAATTTGTAAAAAAAGGAATACCTTTGAATGATTTGTTAGCAAATAATAATGCACCTAAAATTATAGATTTATTTTCACTGGATGTTGAAGGTGTGGAATTAGAAGTTCTTCAAGGAGTTAATCATAAAGAATATAAGTTTAAATATTTACTTATAGAAGTACGAAATTTTGATCGTATAAATAGCTTTTTAATAAAAAAAAATTATATACTTTTGAA
>MDTF01005356.1_pt1 | contig 12968 bp, 12 predicted proteins | sample 811191 | NCBI WGS metagenome assembly MDTF01 (sample SAMN05326649, study PRJNA326480) | marine metagenome | isolation source: seawater | place: Southern Ocean | collected 2011
GATCCTGTTATTTTAGGGTGTATTGATTGTCTACTAGATGTATTTAATTCTGTACCTAAATCTGCCCTAAATATTAATTCTTGGGGTGTTGAGTTAATTGAGTTACCTTGTGTTGAATATGGATTTACAACATAGTCATAAAATAAGCTTTCACTTAATACTACATCCCAATATCTTACTTCTTGTAAAGAACCAGTTAAAGGTTGGTAATCAATACTTGAAAGACCATATAATTCTGTACCATATACTGCTACTCCATAAACTTCTCTTGCTACAGGTCCTAGTGTTAAAGCACTTGAACTTGGTAAGAATGCTGTTTCTGTACCTGACCAATATTGTGGGTCAGTTACTGTAATTGATGCTGTTTCTGAAAATCCTATTTCTTCTCCAATTCTATTAGCACCATAAAGGTAAGCTATTTTATCACCTGCGGCATCATAATCAAATGATGCTTGTATTGACCACCATCCTTTATCGAAAAATGGTAAATCAATTTGAGCAAATTTTCCATTAGTATGTCCAACTGCACCTTCAGGGTAAAATCTTAATTGCCCATATGCATTATTATTAGCAGGTACAGAACCACTATAAGATCCACTTGTGAATCCGGACCCAGTATATGAAAGGGTCATAAATGTTTTATTAACATCTCCAACCCAAACTTGTTGATAAAGTGATGATGTTGGTATTCCTGCTGTTTGAAATCTAAATTGTAAGGATTGTGGGGAATTGTTTGATACAACATCTACCCAATTAGTATCCATTTGAAAGGATGATGAAAAGTATGTTGGATTTTTTTCTCCTTCTAAATGGAATTTGTAATTAAATACATCTTGTTTTAAATCCCAATCTAAAGTAAAATCTCTATCTCTACCACCAAATTCACTTACTCTTAATATTGTAGATGGAATTCCGTAGGAGGTTATTAATGCTCTTATACCAGCTATTGTACCTTTTTTCTTAAGTAAAGAAGGCACGTTGTGGTAAATACGCTTATATAACTGCTGGTTTACTTCGTTCTGTGGTACTATATCATTCGATGCTGATATTTCGTTATTCACGTATTCAAACCCAGAAGGCGTGTCAACTACGCCACCAATTGACCCCGTCATGTTGGGGAATGGGAATGTACTGCCTGAAGGTGTTATACCTAAAAATGCAGTATATAAATCATCAGTATTAAAGTTACTTGAATATAGTTTTATACCAAAATCCCTAATTGCATCAGCAACTAAATCTCTAGATATACCATAATCTAATCTGTTATCAGCATTAAATCTATTTGTTAAATCCTTAGTATATAACCAAGTATTATCATATTGTTGAGCAACCATATCAACAAATAAATCATATTTTTGATTATTTGGGTCTGCTCTTAAAAATTCTGGTATTGCGTTATATAAATAATTATCATTATTTTCATCAAAATCTGATGCTGTTAATGCTTGGCCCCCATAAAATGCATTGTCTGGATCTGTAGTACCCAACCAAGTTAATGCTTGATTACTTCCGGTTGTTGCTAATATATAAGGGGGTTCTGTATTTGTTTTAGGCCACGATTTCGCTGATCCACTATTAAAGTATAAGAAATATTCATACCCATCAAAGTTTTTAACTATATCAGTTATCTGCCCAGTTAACGTTGCTTTACTTGAACTATATTCTATATTAGTACCTTCAGTACCAATTACAGATGTCATTTGGTTTGTATAATTTTCTATTAAACCAACTTTATAAGTAAAATTCTCTAATCTAGTATGTGCTGATGAAAAATGGATAAAATTTTCATAATTTGTATAATCAACACTAATATTTACTTCTTTTTTATCTAATAGACTTTCTAATTGATTAAACGAACTTGTTAAATCTGTTCCTACTAAGGTATTAAAGTTATATTGTTGTCCCGCTGATCCTTCTTGACCAATAGCTTGTATACTATAATTGGGTCCTAATATAAATTTAAAATCATTAAGTATTATATCAGGCTGTGGTAATTTAATACTATAAGCTTGTGATGTTGATATTTCTTCAACTATCCATAATGTTGTTTTTTCTTGAAATTGAGGTGGTAATGCGTCATATAACTTTATTAGAAATGAAGGTTCTTCTCCTACAGTATCTACTTTAAAGTTATTTGCTATTGCTTGTTGGTCATTACCAAAATTAAGTAAAAAATCATAAAAATAACCTGATTCTTCTCTAGTAGTAATAAATTCATTACCTAATTGAATCATATCCTCATCGGATATAACATTACTTTTTAATCTTAATTCTGTTCTATCAGCACTTATTTCACTAATATAATAGTTTATTGTAATATCTGAGGCTAATAGTTTTCTATAAAAATTGTATGTAGAATAAAATTGACCCCCATCATATCCTATTTCATTAATATCTTCTGCTGGGTAAAGGCAAGTATCACCTTCAAGTGTTGAATAATTTCTTAAACTAAAAGCTGGTATATTTGTTTCTAAAGGGAATATTAAACTTTTATTTTCATCATAAGCATAATATTCAATATAATCCGTTGATGAGGAAAAAGCAGTATCTAACCTTGAGGAAGATATTAATATATTATCTTCTTCTGTATATTGTTGAAATTCAAAAGTAGTTGGATCTACTTGAATTATAACTGGTTTGTTTTCTTCTTCCATCATTAATATTGAGAATTACTATTTGCCACTCCAGATGTCGAAACATCATCAGGTGGGGTTGTCGTATCATCAGGATTTGCTTTTTCTTGATTAGTAAATGCAGTTGATATAGATTGGAAATCACTTATTTCTTCTACACTTTCTGCTACATTCAAGTTTATCTTTTCACCTGTTATTGCTTCAGCTGTTTTAATTTGCTCTTGTAATAGATCTTGTCTTAATTGAGCTATTTCTTTTTGTAATGCTGCTATTATTTCATTATCTTCATCAAAGTTTATATAATCACCACTGGTTCTTACTAAATATTCGTGAGAATTAGTTTCACCAAAAGCCGGTATTTCATAAAATATATCATTATATTTTTGAAAAAATTCCTCAACTGTAAATGTTGCTTCAATTTGGCTAGGGATAGATATAACACCTAATTGACTAAATTTTGTGTCAATTACTTTAGGATATTCCGTTTTGGAATATACTTTTTTTATAAGGTCTACTCGTTCCTTTGATGCGTTTCCCATTCTACAATTTTATTTTAACCGTTAATTACTTTAAAGTAATAATTTTCATCTAATACTACAGTATTACCATCAACTTCGGTTTGCACCAAGATACTATAATATCTTTCAGGTTCCAACCCGTTCATGTAAACAGTGAAAAAACTACTGGTAGCATCACAACTTATTTGTGTATATGTTTTATCAAATTCTACTACGAATTCGTTTGTATCTAAATCTTTAATTGCATAATAAGATGAAGTAGTTAAAGCGTGTTGTTTAGTATCTAATGAACCTGTTTTAAATGTTCTAGTTGGAAATTCCGGTCTTACATTTAATCTAAATTGATTAATACTTTCACTATAAAATACTCCTGCGTTATTATCTAATGCACAATAAATATCTGGTGTATCAATTACATCTAGCTGTTGTATATCAAATGTTGATACTGTTACTACAGCATCTGTTGTAGCACCTGATATTGCTGATAAACCATTTAATGCTGCTGCATTCCAAGTTAATTGATCTCCTGCTTTGTATCCTAATCCTAATTCTTTAATAGATACACTTATCATAGATGAACTATTAAATGTAGCTATAAAAGTAGCATCTGCTCCTGCTCCTGTGTTAGCAGTTGGTGCAGGTAATGATTGGGTAAACGAACATGAAATTGAACTTGTAAGGTTTGTTGGGTAAGAACCTGTTAATATTCTTCCTTGTTTAAAATCACCACTACTAGTAGCGTAAGTATAATCTACCCATCTAACTTCTAATTGTGGGGGATATATTGTATTTGTATCAACTGAGTAATAACTCAATTGTGGTGATACTGCACTTTCAGTAACAAATTCTTGGGCATCTGCCCATTTAACTAAAAATCCTTCATTTGGTTTAGTAACTAAACCTGCTATATTAACAGCCCCTGAAGATGAATACCACATAGTTACTATATCAGAAACATCTACATCTAAATCTTTAGTACTTCTTAAAGTATATTCTTGTGAAGCAGTTATTACTAAATCATCTCCTGCTCTTACAAATCCATTTGAACCTGTCCACCAAGAACCACCTGTTCCGTTTGCTATTGCCGTGGCTATATTCCAATTTTTATCATAAGATCCAGTTGAAGAAGGTGACCAACCACCTGCTGGCCAAACATCTGCTGAACCTGAAAAGTCTTCATATTTCCAACTTACACCTGTAAAATTTTGTATTTTATCTAAATATTGTCCTGACCCATTATTCCATGAAGATGAAATGGCATATAGTTCAACCTTTGAATCTATAATTACATTAGTAGCTTTTGCTACAAACATTCTTAAATGAGCATCCCATGTACTCCAAGCTGCACTTCCTGTTACTTTAGCTATGTTTTCAAGTACATCATTTATTTCACTTTGATCAAATTTAACTAATGATCTTGCTACTTGAGCTGTGGGATTTCTATTAGTTACTAAGTTAGCAACATCTAATATAGCATCCAACCCAGTATTCATTGCTGGGTAAGCACTGTATACAGATGCATCTTTTGAAGGGAATAATTTATATACTGCCATAATTAAAATAGATTTACTACTCTACCTGTAATATCAGAATTCGGGAACTTTAACTCAAATATACTTGGATCTAGTGATGGGAATATTGTGCCATTTTGATTAGCACCATCCATATCATAGGCCCATTCTGAGTAGTTTTGCGAAGTACCTGTTTTATTGGTAAGGTTAATTTGTTTAACTGTTTGTACACCATCAATTGCATCTAATAATACAAATAGGTCTGGTGTGATAATAGGTTGATTTATTTGCCATTTATCTGTTCTAAAATAATTTCTTAAGGCTACAATACAACCTGATAATACTTGGTTGTTAATATAGTTTGGATAAGTTACAATCTCAAAATCAATAGCAAAGTTAATGATAAATGCATTTTTAATACTTATAGTATCTCCAATCATTCGGTATTCATTAATATATGTTTTTAAATTATTTTTTAATGTGGAAGATGGTATAGTTAATTGACTTTGTTCATTTTGAGATAAACAGTAAATATCTAATGTTGTTGCTGCTTCATCAGCATTTGGTTTTTGTGTAAATGCTTTTGAAATAGTACCAAATTTAGAAGGCATACTTAAAGCTCTAACTAAATAATCATCTTGTGTTACATTTCTCATTTGAGTAGAGAATTGTGATATAGCATTCTGTCTAATATCTTCAATTGTATCACCATTATTACCTCCATTAGCGGCATAAGGGTTATTAGATGCTATAGAATCAAACACATACTGTGCTGTAGTTGTATTTAATCCTCCTTTTAAAAATTGTATATTACCTGTATTAACATTTGTTAATGTATTTGCTAATATGTTAGACCCAACTCCTCCTCCTGATAAATATCTTACTGTTAAAGATGTATTAGATGGAGTATTACCATAAGTATTTGTAAATATAAAATTAGTTGGACTATATGCTGTTGTTAATTTATCTTGCCCAAATGGTAATCCTAAACCTACATTAAATGGGTTTGGAATTACATCTTCGGTTACAGTTGCTGGTGATCCCGCTCCAAATTGTAATTGTAATAAATTACTTGCTAAAAATCTTGTAGCAAATCTATTTTGAACTGATTTTGTTTGGAGTAAATATGGTGTATCTGAATCATTATATGTATTTGGGTCATTTACATTTGTATTTCTTATACTATCAAATACTAAATCTGTGCCTAAATAATCTACTTCATAATATTGGTTTCCATCACTATCAAATACATCTATTATATTAGCTATATTAGGAGCATTAATACTTACAGTTGAAAATTCAACTGGAGCACCAAATGAAAATTCTGTTGATCTAATTACACCTGAGTAAGCAGTTACTGATTTTCTTAATAAATAATAATCAGGTATACCACTTGTAATTTGTGCTACAGTAACCGATGTTGGATTACTTGAACTTGATACTTTAAAATCTACTGATTCTTCAACAATAAAAGTTTGAGGGGTACCAGATGTAGTTGATATTTGTGTATTAGCATTAACTAAAACAGCATAATCAAAATCTGGTTCTGCTACTCCACTTATTAATTTTGCTGGTACTTGTTGGTATAAATCAACTGTTACTGTTGCTAACCCTGTTACTCTAGGTTTATATCCGTACATATAAGCCATGTCATACAAATTGTTTGTTTGACGAGCATATTGTAAATAATTTTCTTGTATTTGATTATCTAAATAAAAAGATAAAACATCTCCTACATACGCTGCTTGTTCTATAAACATCATACCAGGTGATGTTGGTGAAAAATCAGTATAAGTTGTTGGGAAATAAGTTTGAGTATAGTTAACCAATTGGTTTCTATATGAAGTAAAATCCTTATTTATATAATTTATATTTCTAGTAACTGCCATTATGCGAAGTTTAGGTTTAGTTCATCTGTTATATTTGTATTTCTTACAGAATAAAAGATATTAACTGTTATATTATTATTATCAGTATTATCCGTATTACCAATACCACCATCAACATTTAATTCATTTAATATCACATTTGGAAACTCAGTTGCTATTTTTTTTGATACATCTTCTATTAAGTAATCAATGTTTTCAGTAGAAATTTGTTGAAATATAAATTCCCTTAAGCCCCCACCAAAAGCAGGATTACCTGGTCTTTCACCTGGGTTTGTTAAAAAATAATTAATTAAATTACTCTTAATAGCATCTGCTGTTGTAAAGTTAGAAGTAAATACCCCACCTTCGCTAAAAGGTAAATTAACACCTATACCTACATCAGGTCTAGTGTCATTGGGAAATTGTTGTACTGCTCCAAATGCCATTTTTTATCCTTTATTTTTCATTAATCCCATTATTTGATCCATGCTTACATTGCCTGTAGGTAAACTACCATTTGCATTATCAACTGGACCAGTTACTTGCATAGGAACATTTGTTGAAGTAGCATTTAAAGTACCATCTGCTCCTGGTCTCATCCCGTCTAAAACACTCATCATGTTTTCCCTTAATTTTAACTTATCAGGTTCAGCTAATGGTGCTGAGGGTGTAGAGACTACTTGTTTAGGTGAACGTACAGCTTCTAAAAGAATGTCCTTCATTTCCTCTTGAATTGCCTCTTTTACGGCATCTTTTACTACGTTTTTTAATTCACTTAATTTCATTATGTTGTTATTTAATTATAAATATTAGATTAATCTGCTTTTAAATTATTCTGTTGTATATAAAACGCTAACTCGTCAATTAGTATTTGATCTACTGAACTAAATGACGCTTCACCTTTTAAAATTACTACTCCTTGTGAGTTACTTGCGGTAGCATATCTTCGATATAATCCACCTACCTCACTATTTGTATCTTCAACTACATTCATTTCAAACCCATTTACTATTTTTAGTAGTGATTGTTTATCATCTTCTATTGCTGAATCTTGTAGTTTTAACAATTCATCATTTATTTCGGTCATACTTAAATCGCTTGGAATAGCACAGGCTGATATTAAATTATCAATTTTTTTAAGATACCTTAATATTATTATTAGTGCAATTATTAAAAATATCAAGGATATCAAAAGAGCTTTTCTAAGTTCTTTGTTTATACCTACTAATATTTCAAATTTTTCTTTAATGTCTTCTAGTAATGCAATTATAGAATAAGGTACACCTACACCTGGAGGTACTGCTGTTGGAAAACCTAATGAACTTATTTGTATTTTTCCTGATTTAAATAAACTACTTAAATATAAAAATATAGCAGCTAAAGCTGTGTTAATTATTATTACTGTCCATATTTGATTTATTTGCCTTACAATAGAATTTCTTCTTTTAATTGCCATCCTCAACAGTGCATCACTTGGACATCTACCTTCAGCAATTGCCTCTTTTTGATTAGCAGATGCTATTTTAGTTATACCAAAAATTATAAACAAACCTATAGCTAACGGAAATAATTTATTTTGGATTACGGATGCAAATTTTAATATCTGTGATTTTACAGCTAATAGCCCTTGTTCAACTACACTTAATGCTAAACCCGAAAGTTTTTCTGCTGCTTTATTTGCTTCTGCTTTTAATTTGATTACGGCTTCATCGGCTGCATCTTCTATATTAATTAAAGCTTTTATTGGTAATTCCCCTAATACTTCGTTTTGTTGAGTTACTAATGTTTGAAAATCAGGTGCAAATTCTTCCTTTTCATATAATACAATAGGTTTTACAAGGATAGTATCACCTAATCTAGGTAAAGTAGGAACACCAAATCTAATTTCATATTCACCTCTTTCGTCTGTTTTGATTTCTGGTGGAGTTGCTTTACTATCCCAAACATATTCCTTATATGTTTCCTCAATTTTTACCTTTTTTACTTTACCTGTTATTTTGTTTTTTTCACCACTAGGGTCATCAATTTTAATTTTTCTAGTTTTGGTTTCTAACACCATAGGAATTAAAGCTAATTGAGGTTTAACTATTACCCCAACTGCTGGTTCGTTTGTTGCTTTATTATATATTCTACCTTTAGTAGTAAATGTTTTTATTACGGGTGTGTTATCATCAACTAATTCCTTTACCGCTTTAGCATCTTCAATAAATGTTTTTACATCGTTTATGCCACTAGCAGTTGCTAATTTGGATAAAAGAGTTGACCCTGCTGGAGAAAGCAAAAATTGTTTACCAGATGATATTAATGTGTCTTGAAGTGATTTTTTTTCTTCTGCCATTCTATGATGTTTTTACTTTTTGAGATTTCATAGATGGAATTAAATTCCTAATATTTTGAAGAACAGGTTTAGTTAATTGTGCTACTGACCCTGCTGCTGGTATTTGTGGTTCCCCACTTAAGGCTGTACATAAATTTTCTAGTGATTGAACTAAATTTTCAAATTGTAATAAAAACTTATCTCCTAATACTACCGATTCAGTTGCATTCTGTTTACCTAAACTTACAATACCGTTAGATGCTATTACATTTACATTTTTTAATTGTGATTTTATAGCTAAATCTTGAAGTGATTCTAATGCTATTGATTTTTGGGCAGACATTAAAATACTATCTGTTGTAGTATTAAATAATAATCTACCTGAATTTAATATTACCTGAGGGGCATTATATGATTTAGGGGATATTGGTGTTTTTTTAATTGTATTTGAAAATGGAACCGTTGATGCTTCAGCCTCTTCTTTATTTGATACAGCAACCTCAATTGGTATCTGTTGTGTAGAAGTTAAATATATTGATGCTAAATCTTCATTTATATTTTCTGTTACTGGGATCCAACCTTCAGAACTAGCTGATGGTGATTGTCCATTTCTTAAAATTGATATTGGGCTTCCACCCTCACCTGAAATAGACCAATTATTTTTAATATCACCTGCTGTTTTTGCCGTGTTACCTAATCTTAAACTATTTCCAAATCTTCCTTCTAAAATGTTATCCCCTGCAAATGGTAATACTGGGTGAATATTTGATCTTTCAACAAAAGTACCACCACTAGAACCATTTAAATCAATTGAGGTTGGTTTTTGAGTAGTTTTTCTACTGTTTCCTGCTTGAATATCTAAATAATCTTTTAAAAATGATGGTGCTGATTGACCATTATTACTAGAATACATATCAGGGTATGGATTAGCATGTTGGCTGTTCCATAAAGATACGGTTGATAAATAATAATATGATTTTTTATTTGATGTACCACTTTCTTCTGTATTGGGTGCTTGAAATATTAATACCGTCTCATTTACTAGGGGGTAGTTTTTTATATGAGGAAATAAAGGTTTCGCTATATTTGTACTTCTATTTTGAGATGAATTTTTTTGTTGAGTAGGAACATCAAATAGTTGAAATTGAATTGTACCAATTCCACCCCATTCACCACTATTTACCCACATAGTAGAATCTGAGTTTAAAGAAATATCTACAACCCTAGCGGATTGCATTCTCATTCTTAATTCATCAATTCCTGCTGCTTCACCAGCTGCTTTATTACCAAAGGAGCCTGCACTACTAAATAAGGATGTAATTGGGTTATTAGCCATTACTTTTCGTTTTTATCTGGAAAATCTGTATTTAATTTGTCCAGCTCAGCTAATAGTTCGTCTTTTTCTGCTTCTGATATGCCTAAACCATCATCACCGCTAGAGTTATTAACTACTCTTTGAACTATTGTCGCCATTTTTATTAATTGTTCATCATTTCGAACACCAATTTCTAGGTATTCTTTAATTAATGGTACAATCAAAGTAGCATCACCTATATCTGATATAAGTGGTTTTAATTCAGAAATTAATCCAGATATTTGTTTCTTTTTTTCTGTTTGGTTATCGTAAATCTCACTTAATATGTCAGAGAATTTTTTCTTACCAAAAACTACGTTATCTAATGCTCCCATAATGTTTTATTATAAATATGGATATAGAATAAGTGTTAAAACTTACACCAACCATTTTCTAAATAGAAAACATATTGGGATTTAAATATATCGTGAAGTTTATCTGCTATTTTAGTTATTTTTGGTGTTTTAACATCAACCATCTCGCGAATGTATATATACAGTGCCTTCTTATTAAATACCTCTATGGTTTCTCTTTTTCTAAATAATTCAAGTATTGCATCTGCTATTTGAGCATCATTTTTTTTAGGGAATAATGTAAATATATTCTCTGTAGTATGTGCTAAAAATAACTCAATGTATTCACTTAAATCATCTTTTTCTTTTAATTCACCTTGTTCATATACATAAGTAGAAGTATCTTTTGTTAAAACATCAACATCTACTTTTTTAATCTTTTTACTATAATTTTTAGTGTTATATAATATTAACCAACGTTTTACTATCGTACCAAAATAAGAGTATGCCTTAGCACCTCTTGTTGGGTCAAATAAATGTATTTTTGAAAGTAAAAATGTTATTATCTCATGCTGTAAGTGTTGGAGATTATCTACTTCTGTATGGTAAAATTTAAATGTGTGAATAATATTCTCGGTGAGCTTAAAATAGGGGTAATGAATATGCTTAGCATATATATCACTCCTCATTTTAGAACACTCGGTATTATTGTAAAGAACTATAGCGTCCTCCGTGTCTTGAGTAAAATAATTTTTACTCTTCTTCCTTCTCTTCTTAATCATTAGTTAATTTTAAATCGTGAAATACCTTCTTGTATTACCTTTATTTGACCAAAAAACCAACCAATTTCATCATCACTCTCAAATGTTCCCTTTTCGTCTATCTTTTTTAGACGTGCATCCGCAATATCAATTTGTTTGTTAAATTCTGTTATATAAGCATTATACTTTAGAATAATGTCTTCTTGCTTTTCAGCTTTACGAAGTAAATTCCATGTAGTGAATCCTGAAACTACTACTACGATACCTAATATTATTATTGCTATTTCCATAATTATAAACTGTCTAACATATTTTTCAAACCTGGGCTTGATATTGTATTAAGTGCCTTTGACTTAGTACTCTTATTTGACGCCAATGTATAATTCTTTTTTGGCGCATCCACGCTATTTTTAGAAAACTTTGGAAGCCATTCAATTTCAAATTCAATGCGTGCTGCCATCATATCAGCTTGATGCAAAACAAATGGCAAAGATGTGCGAGGTTTTTGTTCTGGCATGAATGCTTTTAAATATTTCGTATTAGCATCATCATATAAGCCATCATGAGTCTGAATTGCTACCATTTCATTAAATGTATATGTAATACCATGCTCTTGAAGTAAAAATAATCCTCTATCTGGTACAGCAGCAAATGCTAATTTTTTATTAAACATATAATCTTCACCCAATTTATCTTTTCTCCATTTATCTGTTTGAGGTATATAAGCTTCATGTTCTGAATCGCCCATTTTACCTAAATCGTGATTAATAGCAGAAAAAACTAATTCTTCAATAGTAAATGTAGATGTGTCCATTCCAAACTGTTCCCAAACACCATACATTTTTAAAGATGCATCAACAACTCTATTTACATGGTCAACATACCCACCTGGAAATGCTGAATGATATTCTTTTTTATGTGATGCGGGCATTAATATTATTCGTTCTTCATATTTTTTATAGAAGTCTAATAATTTTTGTTTACGATCGCCTGTAATGTGATCATTAATGTTGTTGTTAAATGTTTCCCAATTTGATTGTAATTGTTCTGCTGTCAATGTCATAACTTTTATTATTTATTTATATTTGTAACGTTTAATCCCTTTATCCCCTGGTGCCTCTGTTTTAATTCCCATTTTTTCACAAACCCTGTGATTCCAAGGTACCGAAAGAATCTTTAATAGGCACGGAATTTTCAATATCTCTTTTAAATGTTTTTATTTTTAATAATTTAGCACATTTTTCATATTCTTCTACATCGGGTTTTTGGAAATATTCTAATGCTTGATTTAATGAAGTAATAAACGGTTTTGTTTTAAAATCCATAATTGCTTCCAAATGATTCCTATCATCCATATTAATAGTAGATATATAATGCCACGCACGATTAAATACAGTAAATTCAGATGCCCTTCTAGCTTCATTCACATCATAATCTGGTTTTTCAGATTTAAGGAATTTTTCTAATTTCATGTGAAACACATTATGGTTGATAATAAGCTTCGTAAACATACCTAATTTAGTAAAGGGTTCATCTAATACAGAATCAGTCATAGTGATTAATTCTTTCCCATTACCTTTATCTTCAGGCTGTTCAAATAATTGAAACATTTTATCTTTATCTATCATCTTTTTCCGCCATGGTAAGCCACTGCGTGACCTTCGGTTATCATTAAGTCATTAACATTTTGGTCTCCTAGGAATAATTCACCTA
>MDTF01012277.1_pt1 | contig 12967 bp, 12 predicted proteins | sample 811191 | NCBI WGS metagenome assembly MDTF01 (sample SAMN05326649, study PRJNA326480) | marine metagenome | isolation source: seawater | place: Southern Ocean | collected 2011
ATTTGTTAGCTTGTTGATTTGTAATCAATAGGTCCGCGGTTCGACTCCGTGCGGGGGCACCACACAATCCTTTACTTATTTCACTTTTTGAATCTTTAGGAAAAAACTATAAGAAAAAATAGTAGATCAAAGACTATATAAAGGAACAGTGGATCTGCTGCTAATGGAACTTCAAAAGAATAACCAAAATAAAAAAACGACTTCTAAGAATTTCTATTAAATAACAAGCTCAGGACAATGATCAATTATAATTTTTTTAAAATCATTTCCTGGCTTAACAAACTTGTTCCACCATCAATTGGAATTGATAAACCTGTTAAGAAAGTTGATTTATCACTAGTTAAAAAGTCTGTAAGATGAGCCACATCTTCTGCAGTTCCCATTCTATTTAATGGTGTAATACGCTCCATCATTTTTCTATCTAGATTATTTTTTTTAAGAAAATATTTTTTATTTTCTGGTTTAATTAATTTTGTACACAAAATACAATTAACTCTTATGCTCTTATTACCCAAACTTACTGCAAAATATTTAACTAATTGCTCTAATGCACCTCTAATTGTATGGTATCTTTGTGGCTGATCATGAACGATAGTTCTTATTGCGATTGAGTTCAAAATTACTATTGATGAATTTTTTTTTAGCTGACTCTTTAATAGGTTTATTATTAATTCAACGGAATGAAGAGAAACTTGAAAGTCTACTGAAGAATTATTTCCTCTATAACGATGACTAAAAATTAAATTATCTATTTTTTCATTATGAAGTGATACTTTTAATTTTTGCTTAATGTCCTCTACATTTGATAAATCAATATTTAGATTATTAGAAAAGTTTTTTCCTGTTCTTGAGACAACATAAAGCTTATCACCTCTTTTTTTTAAGATCTTCGAAATTACACTCCCAATACCTTTTGATCCACCAAATATTATTGAAGTTTTTTTTTTCATTATTTAAAAAATAAAATTATTAAATATTATTAATTATATCAACTTTTTATAAGAAAACTCAATAAAAAATTAAATCAAATTATTTTCATCTATCATTTTCTTCCAAAATGGTGGCAATAATCTTGATGGAGGCAAAATAGAATAAATATTTTTTAATTTTGTATATTTAATTACTTTTTTTATAATCTTATTTTCATCTTCAGAATTTACTCCAATTAAAATTATCTGATTATTTAATTTTTTTTTATTAAACTTTTCAATTTTTAAACTACATGATGGAACAAATTTATTCTGTTTTGCCATGTTATCATCTACAAAAAATTTTATCATATCTTTTATACCAGTAAAATTTACGAAATTGCAGGTTCTTGCTCCACATCCATATATTATTGGCTTTGATTTGCACTTTTTTAAAAAGTTATTTATCTTTTTTTTAAATACTGCAAAATTTTTTATATAATTTTTAATTTTTATATGTTCATCTTTAAAGTCATAATATGTTTTAATTCTTTTTTTAACTTTTTCAGCAAAAACTATTATGGCCTTTCCACTGAATAACGTAGTTTCGTGATGAAATACTCTAAAATTATTTTGCTGCAACAATTGATATAAAGTTTTTTTTGTAAAATAATTAACATGTTCTTCCCAAAAGGTGTAATCTAAATTTTCTATACACATATCATGCATTGGTACTTCTATTAAAATTTTTCCTCCATCGTTTAGCATCTCATAAATACCAGCTAGCGCATCATTTGGATTGTTAAGATGTTCAAAAACATGTCTTGAATAGACTAAATCATATCCGTTCAATTTATTGTTCTTTACAAACTGTTTTGAAAAAAAATCATTATATACTTTTTTAGTTTTTTTTTTTTGCAAGTTTAAAAGCGTCCTTAGTGGGTTCAATTCCCTCAATATTTTTAAATCCATGATCTTTTAAATTTTTAAGCATATGCCCATCGTTACAACCTACTTCAAAAATTTTAGATTTATCATTTAAATCAAATAAAGAAATCATTTTTTGGATTAACAGTTCTATATGCTGATTATTTTTCCATGTGCTAAAAGTAAAATAGTTTTCATATAAAAGATTCTCAACAAAAGAGTCCTTTATTTGTAAATGGGAGCAGTTTTCACAACTAACTATTTTAAAATCAAATTTAGGATATTTCTGTTTTTTATCTTTAAGTAAATGATGGACTATAGGCTGTTTCCCAAAATTAAGAAAAGATTTGTATTTGTTATTATTACAAATATTGCAATTAAACATAATTTAAAATAATTATAATTTTTTAAGATATTTAGTTATTTTAGCTTATTGAAACTTTTTTGTAAATATTAATAAGTTTTTTAGTAACTAATTCTAGATCATATTTTTCAGCAGTTTTAAAAGCATTAACTTCAACGAAGTTAAGCATCTGTTTATTAGCATATATATCTTTAATTTTTTTTACAAAATTATCTATGTCATTAAAATCAATTATATAACCATTATAATTGTTCGTTATAATTTCATTTGCTCCTTTCGTATTAAATGAAATAATTGGTAATCCACTTGCCATTGCCTCTATAAAAGTAATACCAAAAGACTCTATTCTTGCCAAATTTACATACAAATCGGAATTAATATATCTATCTATAACGGAGGAATGTGGAAAGTATTTTTCATCTTTATTGTTGATGTTATCAAAAACCTCAAAAAAAATTTTATTTTTATTTATAAATTCATTATTAAAAAGTTTATTTGTATTCTGACCAATGATTGTCCAGCTGAAATCAATGTTATTTTCTAAAAGTTTTTGAGAAATAATTGGTACTAAATCATAACCTTTTTTTTTCTCTGCATATCTTGCAATTGTAATTAATCTTAATTTTTTAGTTGGTATTTTTTTTCTTAAATTATAAATATTTTTTATTTTTTGTGTATCAACAGTATTTGGCAAGAAAATAATTTTTTGTTCATCTATTCCTATTTTTTGAATATCATAAAAAATTGTTTTGGAAATATTTAAAAATAAATCAACTTTTCTTGAAGTTTTTATTAAATATTCATTATATTTTTTATTTAATCTATACCCATAATTTATAGTTTCATCAATTTGGATATCAACTCCTTGAAATGTAACTATAACTTTTTGATTAAGTTTTTTTAAAACATTTATTATTATTAAGCTTTTAAAATTAACAAAATTGAAATGCCAAATATTATATTTTTTTTTATCAATTATTTTTTTTAAATAAATTTCTAATAAAAAATTCAAATCTAAATTCAAATAATATTCACAAAAAAAAACTAATGAAGACAAGAATTTATTGATCACAATTATACTATAATTATTAATCTTTATGTCCGTTGGGTTAAAAATATAGGAATCTACTTCATGGCCTAATTCAACTAATTTATTAGCAAAATTATGAGTTTGGATTTGAGCACCACCTGGGTCTGGGAAATAAATGCCACTTACAATTGCTATTTTCATTTTAATTCAATTTATAAAATTTCATAATTATTATAATTCAATGACTATTAAAGTGAAATATTTTTCAATATAATTGAATCTATAGCACACTTTAGATAAAAAACTTTAATCTAGTTCAAACTCTTTTTTATAATCCTTTTCTAATGATGGGTCTTGATTACTTTTATCTAAATAGCAGTTACCTATTACAAGTTTATCTAATCCCGTTCCCATAAAACAATTAAAAGCATCTACTGGAGTATTTACAATAGGCTCTCCCCTAACATTAAAAGAAGTGTTTACAATTACAGGACAGTTAGTTTTTTCTTTAAATTTTTTAATTAATTCAAAATATTTTTTATTAGTTTCCTTGTGGACTGTTTGTATTCTTGCTGAATAATCAACATGTGTTACAGCTGGTATTTCAGATCTTTTTATATTTAATTTATCAATACCAAATAATTTTTTTTGTTCCTCATTCATCTCAATAGTTTTGTCTTTATTAATATTTGAGACCATTAGCATATACGGACTATCAACATTAATATCAAACCATTCTACTAAATCTTCTTTCAAAATTGATGGTGCAAATGGCCTGAAGCTTTCTCTATATTTAACTTTTAAATTTAAATTTTTTTGCATCTTTGATGATCTTGGATCTCCTAAAATTGATCTGCCTCCTAATGCACGTGGGCCAAATTCCATTCTCCCCTGAAACCAACCGATAGCCTCACCCTCAGAAAGACTTTGAGCAGTTTTTTCTATTAAATCTTCATCTCCTAGACTTTTATATTTAGCACCTATTTTATCCAATTGTTCTTCTATTTGTTTTTGAGTGTATTCTGGTCCTAAATAAGACCCCTTCATATCATCATTCAAATTTACTTTTCTAGGATTTCCTTGCTCTATATGCCATAAGGCTAATGCAGCACCCAGCGAACCTCCAGCATCTCCAGCAGCTGGTTGTACCCATATGTTGTTAAATATTTTTTCTTTTAAAATCTTTCCGTTAGCAACACAATTAAGTGCAACTCCACCTGCCAAACAAAGATTTGATATGTTAAATTCTTCTTTAAGTGATTTTACTATTTTAATCATTATATCTTGAGTTACTTTCTGAATAGACGCTGCAATATCCATGTGAAATTGATTTAATTTTTCTTTATCAGGATCTCTTGGCTTTTGACCAAACAAATTATTAAATTTTTTATTAGTCATTGTTAATCCAGTTGCATAATTAAAATATGTTTGATCTAAATGAAATGAGCCATCCTCTTTAATGTCAATAAGATTATTCTTTATTTTATCTTCATATATTGGCGTTCCGTAAGGTGCCAAACCCATCAGTTTATATTCACCACTATTTACTTTAAAACCTGTGTAATACGTAAAAGCAGAATAAAGTAAGCCTAAAGAGTGTGGAAAATGAATTTCTTTTTTAATTTCAAGTTGGTTTGCTTTTCCTATGGCTACTGTTGTAGTTGCCCATTCACCAACACCATCTGCTGTTAAAACTATTGCTTCTTCAAAAGGAGATGGAAAAAAAGCACTTGCAGCATGACTTAGATGATGTTCTGAGAAATAAATTTTTTTGTCATCTTTAAAATTTTTGTCATGTCTTTTTAGCTCATTAAAAAGCATTTTTTTTTGAAATAATTTATCCCTCAACCATAAAGGCATTGCTAAACAAAAAGATTTAAATCCTTTAGGAGCAAATGCAACATACGTCTCTAATAACCTTTCAAATTTTAAAAATGGTTTTTCAAAAAAAATAACTTGATCAACATCATTAAGTTTTAAGTTTGTATAATTTAAAACAAATTCGATAGCATGAAATGGGTAATTAGGATCATGTTTTTTTCTTGTAAATCTTTCTTCTTGAGCAGCAGCTATAATTTTTCCATCAACAAGAATAGTTGCAGCACTATCATGATAGAATGCAGATATACCTAAAATAGTTTTCACTAAAAAATTGTATAGATAAATGGAGCCACGGCAGAACCTTGGCTTAAAACTATCAATCCACCAAAGAGGACTAAAATCAATAAAATTGGAAGTAACCAATACTTTTTTCTAAATTTTAAAAATTCCCAAAATTCGATTAAAAAACTCATAATTAAAACTGATTTTTCATCTTACTTTTTATTGATGATCTTATTATCCAATAAGACTTTTTTTTATTTTTTTTTAAACCTAATAAATCTTTACCAAATATTTTCATGATTAATGACGTTGGGGTTACCACCATAAAAAAAACTATACCCATAACAATTGGAGATATAATAGTACCTAATAAAATACCGAATTTGAACCAAATTTTATTTAAGGGAGTTAAAATTGAAGAATTTAACAAACCTAAGATTAAAAAAATTACAGCAAGAATTATTGTGAAAATTTTTATATTATCATCTTTAAATAAAGGGAATAATGAAATAATCAAAAAAAATATGAAAAAAACTAGTCCAAAGCTTTTGTTAGAAGATATTTTTGGTTTATTCACTTGTATTTTTTTCCTATTATTATCTCAAATTTAATTATTTTATAATCTTTATGTTAATTCAAAGTCTAGTTTTTTAAAACCAATAATCTGGCAAATTAATCATTTCTTTCTCTAAAAAATTTTTAATTACTAAATTTTTTTTTTGTATCATCAAATTTTTCTTTCTTTTTAATTGCTGACTTGTTTACTAGAGTTATCTCTAAAACTTTTGGAAAAATTATTCCATTAAAATTTGAGACACCACAACAATTATTAGGATGTAGAAAAAAAACTTCAAAATATTTTTTTAATTTTTTTAAACAAGCTACAAAATATTGATGAAAAACTAAATTATTCACTGAATGTAAATGGTGCAGTTCAATAACCATGACCTTGAATCTGTTTAAATTATTTTCTGTAATAGCATGTAACAATTCATATTCTCCACCTTCAATATCCATTTGCATAATCATATTTTTTGCATCTTTTGGAACAGAGCTTTCTATCCAGGAATTAATATTAATAGATTGATCATCGGTATAAGATTTAATAAACTTTTTTTCATATTGAAAATTTGTTAATTCAGTTGGTGCATCATAATTATAATCAGCTAAAAATGATTTTATATTATATTTTTCTAATTCCTTTTCAAAGGAACAATTCTCACCGTATCCAGCAGAAAAACAATATTCAATTTCATTCGTAATTTTTGGAAGTATGTATGACCCATCTGTAGAGCCACCAATTCTAACAAACTCATGTCCTAAGTCGAATGGTCTCAATAAATTTATAGCGTTTAATATACTTTTATTATTTACATTTCCATATGTTGACAAATTTAATCTTGATAAAATATTTTTAGTAATTTTTTTGATAAACATTAGCTTAATTATTACTTGTTTCTTTTCTCGACTGTTCAATCTTAATTTTTTTATAAAGGCTATTATTTTTATTGTAAAGTAAATTAAAACTTATTTTTTTATTAATTTTAATAGTTACATGTTTTACATTCCTTACTTCAAAGTTATCTGCAACTGCACTAATAGGTCTTTTGTTTGTATCCAAATTTTTAAAATTAATTTTAGAATTTTCACTAATTATAATTCCTCTCCATCTTCTTGGTCTAAAAGGGCTTATTGGTGTGATGGCAAGTTTTTTTGAATTTAAATCAAGAATTGGTCCATGTGCTGATAAATTATAAGCAGTACTTCCAGCTGGCGTAGAAACCAGAATACCATCAGATATTAATTTTTTAATTACGATCTTATTCCCTTTTTTAATTTGTAGTGAAGCAGCTTGTTTGCTTTGTCTTAAAACAGAAACTTCATTTATTGCTATAGCTTTTTTAATCTTATTATTTTTATCCTTAACTAACATCTGTAATGGATTAATTTTAATATTTTTTAAATTTTTTAAATTTTTTAAAAAATTTTTCTTAGAAAACTTATTCATTAAAAAACCGTAATTACCTGAATTTATGCCATAAAAAGGTTTATTGTATTTATAATATTTTTTTAAAGATTGAAGCATAAATCCATCACCTCCAAGCACAATTATTTTATTTGCTTTTAACAAAGATGATAATTTAATTTTTTTTTCTATAAAAGATTTAATCTTTAAAGAGTTTTTTGTTTTATCAAAAACTAGATGTATTTCATTAATTTTCATTATAGTTTTAAATAAAGTAACATTTAAAATACATTATAAAAAATTAATTTCTTCCCCATTTAGCTTGAATTATTCGCACTAAATAACCAAAGCCAAGATAACAAAATCTAAAAATACTAGAAGCAGTTTTGCTCATACCCTCTTCATCAACTGGATGAATATATGGGAGCTCAAGTATTTGATGTCCAGCTTTATAGGCCTTGTAAATAAATTCTACAAAAAATTCTCCATGTCCATTTGCAATTGGTACTGAAGATAATAAAACTTCTCTTTTCATAACAAATATTCCTGATGTAAAATCTTTAATCTTGTTAGTTAAAAAAATTCTACAAATAAAATTAATAAATTGACTTGATAAAACTCTTTGATGGCTTCTCAGATCTTTGCCACCATTCACATATCTTGAAAGAATAACAATATCATTGTCATTTAACTTATCTAACATTTCAGGAAGTCTATCAGCCAAACTTCCCATGTTTGAGTCCAACCATCCAACAACATTACCAGATGAGTTTATTAAACCAACAAGAAAAGCGGAAGCTAGACCTCTTGAGCTTCTTAAAAATACTTTTAAATTTGGATTATTATTTTTTTTTGCAATTGCATATGTACCATCTGGTGAATTGTCATCAACTAGAATAATTTCAACATTTTCAAGATTATTAAAGATTTTATTAATTGTGTCTTCAATTACACTTGCTTCATTATAAGTTGATAAAATAATAGATACTTTTTTTTGCATTTAAAAATTAACTTAATTTATAATTAATTAATATTTAATTATTATATATTTTTATCTAAAGCGAGAAAAATATATGAAATTACATTGTATAAGCAGGATTAATTGATAAATTTATAATGAGAATTAATAAACAGTTTATGATTAATTATTTTAAAACACTCTTTAAAATTTTAAAAAGTTATAGGTTATATATATTTCCAATTTTGATGATGGAATTTTTTTTTATACTAAAGTATGACAGGAAATTTAATAAGTTTAAAAATTTAGATAGTAACAATTCATCAGACCCTATACCAAGTTCATTTTATATTTTAAAAAAAATTGAAAAATTCATATTAAGAAACAAAATTAAAACAATTTGTGATTTAGGATCTGGATATGGAAAAACTCTTTATTTTTTTGGTAAAATAAAAAATTTTCATATTGACGGTATTGAATTAGATAATGAGATTTATAATGATACATTGATTTTAAGAGATGCAAATATAGAAATTTTTAATGAAAATATTCTTGAGTTTAAGTTAAATCATAAGAAGTATGACTTATTAATAATTAATGATCCCTTAAAAAAAATACAAGATTTTGAAACTTTAATTAAAAAAATTAATAATACATATAATGATCTTTTCATTGTTATGATTAATATCAGTTCTGATAAGTTGAAAATTGCTGGGGATAATTTACAAATTATAAATCAAAAGTTTTTCTCTAAAGATAGAAATATTATATTTTTCAAAAAATTCAATTAACAATTTGAATTAATCATTTTTGAAATATAAATTGTATAAGTTTCATTAATTGTTTTAGAACAATAGAGTTTCTCATCTATAATTAATTCTTTGGTAAAATTGTCATTAGAGTTAATTATAATAAGATTTGGGTTTAATTTTTTGTTTTCATTAAAATATTTAAATTTATCCATCAATCTTTTAATTTCAAAAACTGGAATGATTAATTGTTGATTATGTAGTGGTGATGAGATTTTGATATTTTTTAATTCTTGTTTAGAAAAATCCATACTATTTTTATAAGTTGTTAATGTATTGGCTTGATATTTTAAATAAAAAGTTTCAGCTACATTATTATTGATAAATCTCCATCCCTGTTTTTCATTTTTGATAAAATTATTAAAATCTATTTCATTAAGTTTTAAGAATTTAAATATACTAATTAGTTGATTTTCAATCATTTCATCTGTTAAAGATGTGAAAACACCTAAAACATTTAATAAATTATTATATTTATTTAGAATCAAATAAGTTTGAAATCTTCCATCAAAAGTTAAGATCTGGTTATCTTTATCTAAATTAATATTTTTAAATTCATCAATTAGCTGATTAAAATTTACTTTCTCAGTATGTAAAAAATTTTTTTGTGTTAACGAGTAATTAACACTTAAGTACAAAAATAATAAAAATATGATTAATGATTTGAATAAGCTTATATGCCAAGGCAATTTTGTAATTATTGGTGAGATAATCAAAAAAGAAAAAATTAATATTATAAAAAAAGATAAAGCAATAAGCATATTTGGAAAATGATATATTTCACTTATAGTTGGTGAAATTATTATAAAAATTAATGGTGCAAGGAACGAGCCAAAAAAAAGAAAATATAATAAATTTATTCCCTCAATTTTATAAACTTTTCTAGATTTTAGATAAAAATAAAGAGCAGTTATAAGAATAAAAATAATTATAAATTTGATCGAAAGTATCCTCTCTATAAAATGATTTAATAATATTTTTTTTTTATAAATATCTAGCTCAAGCAGACCAACCCTGACTAGATAATCTGGTTCAGAATTTGATAAAATTAATACAATTGGAATTGAAAAGAATATAAAAAATAATAGAACAAAAAAAACATCTTTTATATATTTAGGAAATTTTTGATCTGATTTAAATGTTATGTAAAAATAGTATATTATGAAAGTAATTCCTGATATTACTAGATTATAATAAAAACTTCCCCACATTAAAGCAAAAAATAATCCTATTAAAGCAAGTTGCTTGTACTTAAACTGTGTTTTTGCCTCATTAGATATTAATAAAAGAAAAAATGAAAACAAATATAGATTAGAAATTGAAGGCCTGGGTATTCTTAGATTATATAATTCTTTTATTGCTCCAACATATTTAATTCTGTCTAAATCTAAATATTCAATCAGTTCTGGTGTACAAAAAATAAAAAGTGTTAAAAAAATTGCCTGTGTTTCATCTATACCTAATTTTTTAAAAAAATTTGAAATAATATAAAAAAATAACAAAATAATAAAAAGTTCACTTATTATAAAACCATAAACGTTAAAAAATTTAATAAATAGGGAATGAAAAAAAATTGAATAAACAGGCAGGGGTAAGAATCTTAAATCACTTAAACCAGGATTATAAGAGGGGTTAAAATCTAAGTTTGATAAATTAAAAATTAAAGTAAAATATTGCCAATCTTTTACTTCAAAAATTAATTTGGTTATAAAATTAATTTCAATATTTGTGTAAAAGAAAAAAAAATATTTTATAATAAAAAGTAGTATCGAAATAGAAAAGATATTGTTAAAAAAATAATTTTTTTTCATTTAACTTTATGTTATAGGATAAATTAAATTTACTCTCTTCATATTAATTTTAAAATTTTTTTTTTATAAAAGTGCGAAGAAAGCATTCAGGTGCTACACTTAAAAATAAAAACAATTTTGGTGATATATTGTTATTTGTTTTTATATTCAAATACGTAATAAGTTTATAAAAACAAGTAATTGCTAAAATTTTAACTAAATAAATACTATAAGATACATATCCTATCAAAATATACAAATAGACTTCACTTATTGCTACACATGCTCTAAGAAATTGTAAATTACTTGTCATATCATTGATGGTGCCCTCGGCCAGACTCGAACTGGCACTCCAAAAAGGCACGGATTTTAAGTCCGTTGTGTCTACCAATTTCACCACGAGGGCATTCATTAATTAAATTGTGTTTATTATAACGCATTGATTTTAACAAGTTTTATTTTGATAAATTGTTTAAGTATAATTGAGATAATAATTGTGTCCCAACTACTTAATATTCCAATTTTAATCAACATAAATATCAACTACATCAATAAAAAAGCTTAGTATCATGAAAAAAAATATACACATTTAAAAATAATGTTTTGATTTAAATAATGACTGTGTACTAAATAATAATTAAAATTTATTAGAAATTACTGAGATAAAAAAAAGTAGATTAACTTAGAATAATTTATTAAAATTATCTTAATTTATGAAAAACATTCTCAATTATATTTTTTTAATAATTATTCTAATAGTTATTTTACCTTTTACTTTAGAGATTTCTTTAAGGCTTTACTTAAGTTTAAAGCATATTGAAAATCCACATGTAAGTTATTGGGGCAAAACATGGTATAGGTATAACGTTAAAGCAATTAGTGGTTTCAATAAAGATCTACTTGCAGATTTAATTACTGTAAACTATCAAAAAATAGACAGACCCAGATGGCAAAAAAACTCTAAAATTACTATTAATGAAAGTGGTTTTAGAGAGAACGACAACAACATATTAAGTTACAAAAATAAAAAAAAAATATTAACAACAGGGGATTCTTTAACATTTGGAGAGCAGGTTTCAAATGACAAAACTTGGCCTTCTTATTTAGAGAAAAAATCTAGAATTAAAGTTTTTAATGGTGGTCACCCAGGATTTAGTTCAGGGCAGTCTTTAAAAAAAGCAATAATTTTATCTAACAAAAGTAATTATGATTATTTTATATGGTCAGTGATTTATGATGATTTTGATAGAGATTATGCAACAAAATTCATAATTAAAGAAAATAAAGAATTAAAATTTAATGAATATGAAAGAAATAAAAAGTATAAAAAAATAAAAAAAATAAAATCATTTTATCATCTTCTAAAAGAAAATCTCTTTATAGTTTATATTATTGACAGAGAGCTATTGTCAAAGATTATTAAACAGAATAAAAAAATTCACTCAAAATCATACAGAAGACTTATAGAAGGACCAAATGATTACACAGAAAAAGAATTGATTACTTTTTTAATAAATCAATTTTTGAAAATTGAAATTGATAAAAAATACATACTTATTCAGCACACTGATCAATCGCAGAATACAAGCAAAAAATTAAGGAATGCTCGATATGAACAAATTGAAAAAAAATATTCTAAAATTTTACTGGATACAGCTGTAAATAATGGGATTAAAGTATTAGACACACGTATAGCCTTTGAGAATATGCCTGAAAATGAAAAAAGATTAATGTGGTTTGATCATCATACGCCCGCAGGTAACAAAGTGGTTGCTGATTTTATTCTCAAAAATATAAATTTTTAATCTCAAAACAAATTAAAATCTTAAAGCTTTTTTTAAATATTTATAATCTAACTTACAATCTTTATATCCTCTTCTGATAACATTTAAATACCGTTCTGTTGGAAATGTAAATAATGTTTTTTTGACCATAGTGTAAGTCATCACTTTTTTTTTATAATAAGTAAAATAATATTTTTTATATAGAATTGGATAGTCCTCATAAACATCTAGTTTTTTTTCATCACTTTTAGAAATTTCAAATAAAGCTCCTGGAACAGTTGAGTTTTTTTTAGGCTCTATATCAGCAGCTCTATATTTACTTCTAAAA
>MDTF01012426.1_pt1 | contig 12954 bp, 14 predicted proteins | sample 811191 | NCBI WGS metagenome assembly MDTF01 (sample SAMN05326649, study PRJNA326480) | marine metagenome | isolation source: seawater | place: Southern Ocean | collected 2011
AAGAAAAATTTCTCAGGTAATTAGAAAAACAGAATTTAAAAATTTAGACATTATAACCTCTAATGTAGATTTATCTGGACTTGAGGTTGAAACTGCTGATGATAATATGAGAGCTTTTATTTTAAAACGCGAATTAACCACTTATTTAAATGATTCTAGAGGAAGCTATGATTATATACTTATAGATTGTCCACCATCATTAAATCTACTTACGGTTATGGCTCTAGTCTCTTCTCACTCACTCGTAGTACCATTACAGACAGAATTCTTTGCTCTTGAGGGTCTAACCCAACTAATGAAAACTATAGAGAGAATAAAAACTAACCTAAACCCAGAATTAAAGATCAGAGGAATTCTTTTGACGATGTACGATAAGAGAAATCGACTTTCAGCTCAAGTTGAAAAAGAAGCTAGGGATTATTTTAAGGAAAAAGTTTATCTTACCATCATACCAAGAAATGTTAGATTATCAGAAGCACCATCCCACGGTATGCCAGTTTTAATTTATGATAAATTGTGTCCTGGAAGTAAATCATATTTTAGTTTTACAGATGAATTTATTAATCAAGAGCAAATATCAGGGAGCGCAGCATAATGGATACAACCAAAATAAAAAAAGGCTTAGGTAGGGGATTGTCATCTTTAATAGGTGAAACAAAAACAGAAATTAATATTAATAAATTATCTATAAGCGACTTGGTCAGTAATAAATTTCAACCAAGAAAAATATTTGATGAAGAAGATTTACAAGATTTAACAAATTCAATAAAAGAAAGGGGCGTTATTCAGCCAATTATTGTTAGAAAATCTAGTAACGAAAATTCTAAGTATGAAATAATTGCAGGAGAGAGAAGGTGGCTGGCTGCACATAAGGCAGGATTACACAAGATTCCTGTAGTCATTACAGAAGTTGATGATTTAAAATCTTTAGAATTTGCTATAGTTGAAAATGTTCAAAGAAAAGATTTAAATGCAATTGAAGAAGCTCGCGGTTATCAACGTCTTATTGAGGAATTTTCATATGATCAAGAAAAAGTAGCTCAATTTATTGGAAAAAGCCGAAGTCATATAGCTAACTTTTTAAGATTATTAAGTTTGCCAGAGAGTGTTCTAAAATTAATCGAAACTAAAAAGCTGTCACCAGGTCATGCTAAAATTTTAGTTGGATTAGATAATGCAGGATTTGTTGCTAGTAAAATAGTTGAAAAGAACCTTTCTGTGAGACAAGCGGAGAATTTCGTAAAAATCTTTAAGATAAAAAAATCATCATTCCAGACGTTAAAAGATGCAAATTTACAAGCTTTAGAATCTTCCGTTGCAGAAAAAGTTGGATTAAATGTTTTGATAAAAAATAAAAAAAATAATACCGGAACATTGGTACTTGAATATAAAGACTTTGATCAGCTTAATAAAATAATTGAAATTATAAAATCTAATTATTAATTTTTTTAGAATTATTAATTATAAAATCTGACATTATATTTTTTGCCATACTTGAATTTTTCTTTATTAAATACTCAATTTCATTAGTTTTATAAATTAAACTTTTTAGTTCATTTTTTTCCCAAGACTTTATTTGTTGTATTACAAGTGGTTTATCTTTCCAAAAAATTGGTGGCTTAAATATAGTTATTGCTTGCTCGATGTTATTTTTTTCATCAACCAATTCATAAATTTTAACCAATCTCTTTAACTTTGTTAGCAATGTTCTAATAATTACTATGTTGTCTTCATCAGAGTAGTTATTTTCATTTAAAATTGTTAGTGTTTTTCTTGTGTTTTTTGCCAGAGAATGGTCAATTAATTCTGATGCATTATAGTTGTCCGCAAGGTTTGTTATTTGAATTATTTCCTGAGCACTTATGTTTTTTTTATTTAATGAAAAACTTTCAATCTTTGTCAATTCATTAGTTAAATTTTTTCTGTCACCTCTGCATCTTTCTATTAAAATATTAGTTAATTGTTGTGAAATAGAAATTTTTTTATTACGAAAAAATAAACTAATTATAGAATTTAATGTCTGGTAATTGTCTTCATAAAATGGAATACAAATTACATTTCTATCTTTTTCAAAAAAAAGCCTCAATTTTGATTTTTTTTCCAAAGCAGCTGAATTTAAAACTAAAACTATGTCTTCAATTTTTTTTTCAATGATCTCTTGAATCAAGTCATTAATCTTATCTGTTGTGCGACTAATAATAATTAATTTTTCATTATCAAAAAATGATCTAGATAAGATTTCATTAAAAAAATTTTCTTTATTTTTTAAAATTTCACTCTCATCATAATTATATGTACAATCAGGAAATAGTTTTTTGAATTTCTTTTCTATAAGCTCGCTCTTATAACCTTGATTTTCACCATAAAATAAAAAAATATTATTTTTTTTTAAATCTATTTTTTCAAGCTCAATAGGCTTTATTATCATGTTGCTACAAATTAATAAAAATTATTATTTCTTCAGCTAATTTTTCAATTAAATTATTTTCAATTGTTTTTTCGTACTGATTTAATCCAAATTTATTGTTTGAATTATTATACAAAAAAGAAGCTTTAAAGTTTTTATTTTTATTTTTTTGATTTTTATTCTCTAAAGAAAAACTAATATTGATAGTCATTTTAAAAACTGAAGCATTACCAAGGCTATCTTTGGCCACTGTTTCTTTTAGTTTTGTGCTAATTAAATTAAGATTATAAGAGTCAGAATTTTTTTGTTTATTCTCTTCAATTCTTGTTAAATTAATTATTTTTCTATTTATATTCGAGTTACCAGAAAGACTAATTTTATTAATCGATATATTCTGGTTATTCATGTTTGTGTAAATTGATTGGTATCCACAAGCAGATAAAAATAACAAAATTACAATACAAGATAAGTTTTTTGATATCATTTTATAATTAAATTTATTAATTTATCTTTTATAAAAATAGTCTTAATAATTTCTTTATCAATTAGAATTTTTTCTAGTTCCTTGAGTTCTTTAACTTTTTCAATTAATTCTTTCTCATCTAGGCTTTCTTTATGTAAAATTAAGGCTCTTTTTTTACCATTTACCTGGACAACTATATTGTTGTTTTTGATTTGTAGGTATTTTTTATCAACTTTGGGCCAAAACTGACTATTTTCTTTGACAATTTCACTTAAACACTCATTTGCAATATGGGGTACGACAGGCATTATGCTTTGTAAAATTTTTATGTAGGAATCTTGTAGGTTGCTAGAGCTATTTTTTTGATTAATAAATTTATAAAAGAAATTATAAATTTCATGCATATTTGCTATAATCACATTGTATCTAAATTTTTCTAAATTAATTTCCATTTTATTTATTGTCTGATTGGTGAACTCTTCTAATTGCTGCTCTAGTTTAATTTTATTTTTACTAACATCTTCTTTAATTTTATCTTTAATCTTTTTATGTAAATCCCAAAACTTTTGTATAAATTTAAATGAGGCAATTATTCCCTGATCAGACCATTGTATATCTTTTTCAGGTGGACTATCTGAAAGAATAAACATCCTAACTGCATCTGCACCATAGATTTCAATTATTTTTTCAGGATCTATAGTGTTTTTTTTTGATTTAGACATTGATTCCTCTGAACCAACAATCACTTTTTCAGTGACTTTTTTTTTGTTAAAATAATTTTTACCATCATCTGAAAAAACTTCATCGGGACTAAGCCAATTATTTTCTTGATCTTTGTAAGTTTCATGACACACCATCCCCTGAGTAAATAATCCTTTGAAGGGCTCTGTGATTTTTATTTTATCATTTTTAAATGTTAGAGCTTGCATGAAAAACCTTGAGTATAAAAGGTGAAGTATTGCATGTTCTACACCCCCAATATATTGATCTACTGGCATCCAGTAATCAATTTCATCTTCGTCAAATTCTTTTTGTTCATTTTTTGGGGAACAAAATCTTAAAAAATACCAAGAAGAATCTACAAAAGTATCTAGAGTATCAGTTTCTAGAGTACATTCTTCTCCATTAATTATGATTTTTTTCCATTCATGCTGGTGATCTAGTGGGTTTCCAGTAGTTTTTAAATTAATATTTTCAGGTAATTTAATAGGCAAATTTTCTTCTGGGACTTTAACAATTTCATTCATCTTATTATATGCAATCGGGATAGGACAGCCCCAATATCTTTGTCTAGATATTCCCCAGTCTTTAAGTCTAAAGTTAATTGTTTTTTTCCCTATTTTTTTTTCTTCAAGTATTTTTATAGTTTCAACAATCGATTGATCAGGAGCATTTAATCCATCTAAGAATTTAGAGTTAAAAGTTTCACCAGAGCCTGTATAAGCTTTATCAGTTACTATAAAACTCTTATCCTTATCTAATGGCCTAACTACAGTAGTCACTTTTAGATTATATTTTATAGCAAAGTCCAAATCTCTCTGATCATGGGCGGGGCAACCAAATACTGCTCCAAAACCATAATCCATTAGTACAAAATTTGCAAAATATACGGGCACTTTTATTGTTTCATCCAGAGGATTTATAGCAAATAAATTAGTCTTAAAACCAATTTTTTCAGCTTGTGCAATAGACTCTTCAGTAGTGCCATTTTTTGAGCAATCTTTTTTAAATTGTATAAAGTTTTTATCATCTTTAAAAAATTTTGAAATTGGATGATCGATTGAAAGAGCTAAGAATGAAAAACCAAATAAAGTATCAGGCCTTGTTGTAAAACATTTTATATTTTTAATCTCTGAATTCCCCTCTATTTTAAAGTTAACCTCACATCCAAAAGATTTTCCAATCCAATTTTTTTGCATCACCTTTACTTTGTTTGGCCATTCATCAAGTTTATTCAAACCACTTAAAAGTTCTTCTGAAAATTTAGAAATTTTAAAGAACCATTGATTAAGTTTTTTTTTGTTCAACGTTTGCACCTGACCTCCAACCCTTCCCATCAATAACTTGTTCATTAGCTAATACTGTTTGGTCTACGGGGTCCCAGTTAACATAATTTTCTTTCCTATAAACGAGGCCTTTATCATATAGATCTAGAAAAATCTTTTGTTGGTGCGTGTAATAAGATGAAGAACAGGTGGATATCTCCCTATCCCAATCAATTGAAAGACCTAATCTTTTAAGTTGCTTTTTCATTATCGCAATATTTTCTTCAGTCCAAGTTTTTGGATCTAAATTATTTTGTCGTGCAGCATTTTCTGCAGGCATACCAAAAGAGTCCCACCCTAATGGATGTAATACATTAAAGCCTTGTAAGACTTTATATCGAGCAAGAACATCTCCAATAGTATAATTTCTTACATGACCCATGTGAATTCTTCCAGATGGGTATGGAAACATTTCCAAACAGTAAAATTTTTTTTTATCTTTTATAATTTTTGCTTTAAACACTTCATTTTCAGACCAAAAACTTTGCCATTTTTTTTCGATTGTTTTAAAATTATATCTTTCCATTAATAAATTTTATAATTGAATTTTTAATTTAAAAGTTAATTAATTTTTTTTTACTAGATCTAATTTTTCAATTTGGGCTGCTTTTTTAAGTATTGCCAATTTTAACTCTTGGCTTAAAGCTCCATTATCTCTACTAGATTGACAGTTCACAAATGATTTGCAATTTTTTTTATAAACCAATACCTCTAATCCATCTGGTCGTATCTCATTGGATAAAAATTTTATTGTAATTTTAATTGAATTTTTACTATCATCTTCATCATACCAATCTGTAATAATTATACCCCCACTGTAACTAGCATTTATTACTGGCATAAAATCTATAACATTTAAACTTGCTCTCCAAAGAGGGTTAGAAGATGCAAACTGAAAGGTGCCGCCTTTATTATTATCATTGCCAAATATTCTGAAGCCCCTTCCTTCTGCTTGATTTTTTGCTACACGATCTTTAACATTAACTGGGACATCTTTAACAGGGGCAGGTCTAAAGACCCCAGCGCAAGAATTTGCTATAAACAAAATTAAAATTAAAAAGAAAAATCGATTAGAGAAATTAAAAATTTTTTTCATAAAGACAAATGTTTTATCATTAAATATAGTCTTATTTAGTAAAAAATTGATAAAATAAGTGATATTTTTATCACAAAATGAATAAATTGTAGCAAAAATGTTCCAAAATCAACAATTCACAATGATATCAGATAAAAGAAATACATTATAATTATAATTAACAACAACAAAAAAAGGAAATAAGTATGATAAACTTAAAAAAAGTAGGTGTTACAGCTTTAGCTGGTTCACTTGCAATGTTTGCTGCTAACGCTGAAGTAGGTGTATCAGGAAGCGCAGAAGCTACATATTCTTCTAATAGTGGTACTGACGGGGGTGGACTTACAGGTAACCCAATTGGTATGACTCATAACTGGAATATTTATGGTAGTGGTGAGCTTGACAATGGATTTACTTACAAAGCTAACACTAACTTCGATGGTCAAGATATGGGTACTGACTCAACTATCTTAACTTTAGATATGGGTGACATGGGTAAAATTGCTATCGACCAAGGTTCTGGTGGATATGGTATCTCAACTCTTGAAAACGACGTGCCAACTGCTTACGAAGAAGCGGATCACGGTGTTGGAACATTAGCTCATGGTATTGATGCAGCTGGTAACACTAACGTTATTGGTTACTCAAATACTTTATCAGGTGTTAAAATCTCACTACAACTTAACCCAGATGTAAGTACACAAGTACTTAATCAAGCTGGTGGTACTTCTGGTGGTGGTAAAACTGGTTCAAACTGGAACGCAGCTCTTTCAGGAGCGGTACCAGGAGTTGATGGTTTAACATTAGCACTTGGTGTATCAGAAACTGATATGGTTGCAGCTAAAGCAGATGCTTCAGAAATTACTGGATCAGTTAACTATGCAATGGGAGCCTTCTCAGTTGGTTACCAAATGTCAGAAGTTAATAATCACCTTACTGCTGGACAAAAAAACACAGCTTATGGTGTTGCATTTAACGTAAACGAAAACCTTTCAGTTTCATACAGTATAAATGATGCTGAAAAAACAAACCCTAGTGCTGCTCACGTAACTGAAGAATCAAGTGGTATTCAAGCTGCCTACACAATGGGTTCAGCTTCAATTAGACTTGCTTTGAACGAAGCAGATAATGCTGGTGGAGTTACTGGTAAAGATGCTAAAAATACAGAACTTAGTTTGTCATTAGCATTCTAGTATAAGTATTTTAATTTATTTAAACGGCCCTACTTAATAATGGGGCCGTTTTTTTTTACTTCAAATTATCAAATAAAACATTCAAATTATTCTCATAAAACTTATAAGAACCAATAGAACTTTTATAAATAGGGCTTCTTACTTGAGAAACACTCATCGTTCTAACAGCATTTGTATTTTCTTTAAAATTTAAACAATTTTCTTCAAAATCTAATTCACAAAATTTGAGCATTTGGTCAATATTTGATTTTGTTGAATTTATTAAGTCTTCATATTTTACAGTGTGAATAAAACCTTTAAGGCTTGAATTCCAAAAGTTCATTAAATCAATATAAGAGTTATAAAACTGTGATAAATCGTGTTGATCATCAGCAAAATATAAATTTTCAAACAATTCTTTGAAACAAGAAAAACAAGTATCCTTTGCATTTCTTTTTATATAAATAATTTTTGCTTTAGGAAATAGCAATCTAATAAAACCAATCCAAAGAAAATTTAGTGGGTTTTTGTCTAAAATAAAATCATTAGTATCTGAAAGGAAAGAAATATTTTCTATATAATCTTTAGAAATTTGATTTAAATTTGAAAAAGTGTCATTTTTAAAAAATTCTTTGTTAAATTTCTCTAAAATAATTTTTTTTAAAAAAGGTAGTTCACCTGCACCAAAGATTTTACTGTGAGAGGACAAAATTTGCTCCACCAAGGAGGTACCAGATCTTGGCATACCAACAACAAAAATTATTTTTTTGTCATTATTTGATATCTTTAATTTTGAATAATCAATATCTTTAAATAAAGATTTAATTATATGCATTAAGTTGACATCTTTTTTAACCTCATACTTAGATGATATTTTTCTTAAATTATTACCAATTATAAGATGTTCAATAAATTTTTCATTATCTCCAATATCTTTATAAGCCTTTGCTATCCCAAAGTTTAAATAAACTTTATTAAAATTATTCATATTTTGATTATTAAGTTGTTTTTTCATCTTTATAAAATGATCATCATTTTTGGTGTATGTTTTTATAACTGAAATCAATTTATCTATGGGTGTAAAATCTGGTGAAATTTTTGATGCTTTAAGTGCTTGTTTTAATGCTTCTTGTTTTTGCCCAAGTGTTAAGTAAGCTGTGGCTAAATTAAAAAGAACCACACTGTTGTTTGGATTTTTTTTTATGACTTTACTTAGTATTTTTATAGCATCATCAGAATCACTAGTAGCTATTTTTAGATTTGCATAATTTACGGTTGCATTCACATAGCTTGGATCAATTTTTAAAACCTGTAAATAAACTTTTTCTGCAATTTTATATTCTCCATTATTTTTATAAACGTTTGCTAAATTATTCATTGCTGCAGTATTTTTTGGAGATTTTTTTAATGATGACTCAAAGCTAGTCTTTGCATTCTTAGTGTCTCCAATTTTTGAATAAGCAGATCCAAGTAAGTTATCCAGATAAGAACTTGAAGTAAATTTTTTTTGTAGATTTTTTGTTTCTTTAATTACTTTATTATAAAGACCCAAATTGAAATACTTTAAAATTATTTTAATTTGATTTTCCATAATAATAACTTTTTATAGAAGAAATACTGCCTATGCCATAGCAATTAGTGAATTTTAGTCTCTTAAAATTAGAGTAGTTAATCCCCCCCAAAGCAATAATTTTTTTTTTTGTCAAATTTTTTAATTTTATAAATCGATATATGCCCAAGAATGCTCTCCTCTTTTTTATTTTATAAATAGGTGAGATAAATATTGATTCAACATTTTGATTTTGTTTAGTAAGTATTTCTTGCAAACTGTGTGCAGATCCAATTAATTTAAAATTAGTTTTAAAGGTATAGGAATTATGTTTGAAGCTCTTATTGAATGATGGAATATATGCTCCATCTAAATTAAGATTTAGAGCAAGTTTGATTTCGTTTGCTATATAAAACTTTCTATTTGTCTTTTTACAAAAGTGTTTGATTTTTTTTATGAGATTAGTGTTTATTTTATCTTTATAATTTCGATAAATTAATGAGATTTTAGAGTTCAGTTTAATTAAATCGTCTTCTTTAAATTTGCTTATAAAATGATAAGTTTCATTAAAATTTTTGTACATATGATAATTAATAAATTAAACTTAATAGAAAATGAAATACAGCTAAAAATTGATGTAAATAAACATTATCCCAAAATTATTGCTGTCAGCAAAACACATGAAATGAATAATATTTTACCATTGATCGAGTATGGACATAAAAACTTTGGCGAAAATAAAGTACAAGAGGCATTATTAAAGTGGAAAGATGTTAAGCTAGAATATCCGGATATTAAACTTCACATGATTGGAAAAATTCAAACTAATAAAGTGAAGTATGTAGTTGAATTATTTGATTATGTTCATTCACTAGATAGTATTAATTTAGCAAAAAAAATTTCCGTAGAACAAAAAAAAAAAGAAAAATATTTAAAGATATTTATTCAAGTTAACATTGGTAACGAGCCACAAAAATCAGGAATTTCAACAGATAAAATAAATGAATTTTATAATTCATGCGTTAATGATTTAAAACTAAATATTGTTGGATTGATGTGTTTGCCACCCAACGATGATAATTCAAATTTATATTTTAAAAAAATGCAAAATTTAAAAGAAACCATAGGTTTAAATGAATTAAGTATGGGAATGTCAGGAGATTATTTAGAGGCTATTAAGTATGGCTCTACATTTCTAAGAATAGGGTCAAAAATATTTGGAGATAGAAATTAACCTATTTTAATTTTAGTTTTTTTATCTATTAGCTTCAATAATATCTCAAAGTCTTTTTTTTTTAAAGCGATGCATCCTGCAGTTGACTGGTAGTTCTTTGTCAAATGTAGGAATATAGCACTTCCTTCATTAGGGTGTTTTTTGTAATTATGATTAATTGTAATTATATAATCATACTTAAAATCATTTCTATATAAATTTTCTCTATTATTCTTAGAATATATTTTAATTTCCTCATTATATTTCTTATGGTTGGGATCATCACACCAGGCCATATCTTTTTTTATTATTTTTTTATTAATTCTACAATTAGGAATTCCAACCCTATCCTTTCTAAAATATAATTTCTTTAAACTAAATAATCCTCTAGGAGTTGAAAAATCACCTTCTTTTTTGAAAGAAGTTATGCCTTTTTGACCAATACAGCATCTAAATTGAAAATCATCAATAATAAGAGTGTTTTTATTTTTTACATGAATTATCATAGTTTTAATTTTGTATGATTTGTCAAAATATTTTTATTATTAATTATAATTCATTATATGAAATCTTGGACGAGATTAAAGACAATTTATCTTTCAAGATTATTAAATATAATAATGAAGATGATTTTGCTAAGGCATCTCATTTAAATATTAAAAATTCTTTATTTATTTTAAGATCAAATCAAAAATTATTGTTAGAAAACAATCTAAATAAAAAAAACTTCTTAGATTCCAATAATTTTCCTTTGTCCCTTAATAAATTAATAGAATTAATTAATATTCAATTAATTAAGCTAAGATTTAATTATCAGTCTAAAATTAATATTAAGGGTTATGAGCTTAATTTGAATTCTAAATTTTTTTCAAAAAAAGATTTAAGTTTAAAATTGACTGAAAAAGAAATTCAAATTATTTTGTATTTAAATGAAAATGAAATTAAACATAGTGTATTAGATTTACAAAAAAATATTTGGGGCTACTCTTCAGATATGGAAACTCACACAGTTGAAACTCACATATATAGACTTCGGAAAAAAATAAGTAATAAATTTAAAGATGAAAACCTTATATTGAGCCACAAAAGTGGGTATTTTATAAAGTAAATAAAGTTAATTTAGCCTAGCTCCAACTCTCTGAATTATTTTTGAGGCCATCTCTGTACCTTTTTCAAGACTTTCAATTGTCGAAAAACCATTAATAAAACCATGGAGAAAACCTGCAGCAAACAAATCGCCTGCACCAGTTAAATCAACAACTTTTAGATTTTTCTTGCTTGCACATTCTACAACTTCATCATTTTTTATTGAAATACTACCTTTTTCTCCACGGGTAATAATTAGAAACTGTCCTAACTGTTTACCAAATGTAATCACTTCTTCAAAGTTTTTAGCATCAATTAATGACTTAATCTCTTGTTCATTAGCAAAAGTAATATCAAGTTTATTTTTAACTAAGCTTAAAAAATTTTTTTTATGTCGTTCCACACAAAATTGATCTGATAAAGACATAGCTTTTTTTTCAGACAGTGACATTACTTTATTAAAAGCAGTTTTTGGCTCACCCTCATCCCACAAATAACCTTCCAAAAATGTCATTTTACTTTCTTTTACAGCCTTTTCATCAATATCTTTTTCACTAATTTTCCCTGCTATACCTAAAAATACCACCATTGTTCTTTCTGCATCAGGAGTAATTAAGACTAGGCATGTTCCTGTTGGTGAATTTTCTATTTTTTTTTTATAAAAATATTTAACCTTCTCTTTAATTAAACCTTCCTCATATTTTTTGCCTAGATTATCTGCATTAACTTTACCGATAAACCCAACATTATTTCCTAACTGTGCTAATCCCACTATAGAGTTTGCTACAGATCCACCAGAGACGGTATCCTCAATTTTTAAGGTAGACAAAATTTTTTCAAATTCATCTTGGTCTACTAACTTCATAGTGCTTTTTGTTAAACTATTTTCCATCAAGTATTGTTCGTCTACTTTACAAATAACATCAACAATAGCATTTCCTATCCCTAGAATTTTCATATTAAGCTTTTTTAATTACGACTGGTTGTTTGCGATTAGGATAACAAGTCATACAAATTTTACAAGTCAAACCATAACATTCTCTAGCTTTACAAAATTCTCTTCCATAATAAATTATCTGTAAGTGTAATTTGCTCCATGTTTTTTTGGGAAATAATTTTTTTAGATCTTTCTCTGTTTGAATAACATTTTTGCCATTTGTTAAGCCCCATCTTTGAGCCAATCTATGTATATGGGTATCAACTGCAAAAGCTGGTACACCAAAACCTTGAGACATGACCACACTTGCTGTTTTATGGCCCACACCAGGTAGTTTTTCAAGCTCTTCGAAGCTTTTTGGTACCCTACCACCATGTTTTTCTAAAAGCTGTTTAGACATCAAATAAATACTTTTTGCTTTAACTCGAAAAATACCAATACTTTTGATTAATCTTTCAATTTTTTTTCTACCCAATTTTACAAAATGTTCAGGTTTATAATATTTTGAATATATACTCCTAGTTACGTTGTTAACATTTAGATCGGTACATTGTGCTGATAAAAGAACAGAAGTTAAAAGGGTGAATTTGTTTCTATGATCAAGAGGAATCGCGGTTGTTGGATAAATATTATTTAAAATTTTAAATATTTTTTTTGCTCTCTCTTTTTCACTCATTATTTAAAATTCAATAAATCTCTCATTGAATAAAGACCAGGCTTTTTATGGATAAGCCATTTTGCAGCAGTCAAAGCACCATCTGAGTAAAGAGCTCTATCAAACGCTTCATGACTTAATTTTATTATTTCTTTACCACTAGAAAATGATACTTCATGTTCTCCAATAATTTCACCTTGTCTAATTGAGTTAAAATTAATTTTTTTTCCATAGGGAAAAGATTTTTTATTTAAAAATTTCTTACCAATTATCTTGTAAAGATTTTTATTCTTCCCATCGGCAATACCCTTACCAAGCATTAAGGCAGTCCCTGAAGGATAATCTTTTTTGT
>MDTF01001729.1_pt1 | contig 12952 bp, 12 predicted proteins | sample 811191 | NCBI WGS metagenome assembly MDTF01 (sample SAMN05326649, study PRJNA326480) | marine metagenome | isolation source: seawater | place: Southern Ocean | collected 2011
TCCAATTAATTTAGCAAAGCTCTTTTCAAATCTAGTTAACGGCTCTCCCAAAGTAAAATCACCTGTGGCTACAAAATCTCTTAAATCTTGCCACAGTTCTTCACAATCTTCAAATTGTTGTGGTAGATATGAATATCTTACTTTCATTATTAGTGTAACTCTAAATTAGTCATTTTCTTAATATTAAAATAAATTTCATCATCAAGAGAATTTGGCAATAAGCCTTTATCAAAGGCATCACACAAATCTTTCACAGCATCTCGAATGGTGTGTTTTGCTTTAAAGCCTAACTCATTTTGAATTTTTTTTGATGAGACATGGTAAGAACGATTATCATCTGAATGACTTGTAACAAGTTTCACATCATCACCAACAGTGTCTCTAACGGTTTCAGCAATATTTTTTACCGAGTGATTTTCATAACCAGCATTATAAATTTTGCCTGCAATTTTTTCTTTTGGAGCCCTAAGTAAAACCATATAGACCTCAACCATATCTTTTATATGTATATTCGGTCTAAGCTGATCACCACCAAATATTGAAATTTCTCTTTTATGATAGGCAAGGTTAGTCAATATATTGACAACCACATCAAGTCGTTGTCGGGGAGAATAGCCACATACAGTTGCAGGTCGAATAGTAGTCGTAGTAAAATCATTAGACTGATATTCAGCTAAGATTTTTTCACAATCTGCTTTAAAAATAGAGTAATCAGTAAGAGGTTCCAATTCCATTTCTTCGTGCACATTTGGCTCTAATTTAATGCCATATACGCTAGAAGAAGATGCGTAGAAAAAACGTTTTACATTTAAATTTTTTGAAATTTTAACTAAAGGTCTAAATGCATCAAGATTTATACTTTTACCTAATTCAGGATTCATTTCAAAACTAGGATCATTAGATATACAGGCTAAATGAATTACAACGTCATGGCCTGGAATCAATTTTTTTAGCAGATCTTGGTTTCTTATATCTCCTTTGATAGCATTTAAGTTATCATGCTTTTGTAAAACATGCTCGCCATAAATCATAAGATCTAGAACAGTAACTTCAAAACCTTGTTCAAGAAGATGGGGGACCATTACCGCACCAACATAACCCGCACCACCAGTTATAAAAATTTTTTTCATATCAAACCCCTGTGTTATTTAATTTTTTTATGCCAAGTACTCTCTCTTACCAATTACTAGATCAGTAATTGCTAAAAGCCAAATCTGATGGACATTTTCGACGAAATTATAAGACTTATTATTTACCCAAAGATTTATATCACCCATTTTTTTTAAAGGATTTCCTTCTAAAAACCCTGACATTGTAACGACCGATTTAAAATTACCATTACGAGCAGCTTCTACAGCATTGATCATATTCTGAGATTGTCCACTTGATGAAATAACGATAAGTAAATCACCCTCATCACCATAAAAATCTACAGCTTTTTCTGCCCAATGTTCAAATCCATAATCATTAGCAAAGCAAGTTATAAGGCTCGCTTCATTGAAGTTTACACATCTAAGTTTAGCATTTTTTGTAAGGTCAACACTGAAATGACTTGCAATTGCCGCACTTCCACCATTACCAAATATTAAAACTTTTTTATTACTTCGTGAAACCTCTTGTAGCAAATTACGAACTTTCACTAGCTCTTCAGTTGTATCATCATTAGGCTGTAAAAGCTCTATAAAGTCTTTAAGATAGTTATTAATAAATTGATGGTCTGACATAGTATTATTTCAGTAAATGAGATATAGTTTTTAAAAGCTTTATTTTACTAACTGGCACACTATTTCCAACTGTTTCCACAGATTGTGCAGCAGCAAGAGACCCAATAAAGAGTGCTAATTTTTCATCTAAATTAGCATATAAACAGACTGAAAGAAGAGCTAATAAGGCATCTCCAGATCCAATTTTATCAATTACTTGAGCTGCAAATCCTGGAGATCTAACGGGAATATTATCTCCATTACTAAGGAAGGAACCCTCCCTTCCTTGAGTGACAGCTATATATTTTGAATTAGTCATATCTTTTAGGGTATTAGCCATTTTTTCAATATCCCCTTCACGTTGCCTCATCTCATGGCGAAGCTCTGATTCATTAATTATCAAACAATCAACATTAAAATATTTTCTAATACTGTGAGTTCCTATATTTGCTGCATTAACTTGAGCATTTAAACTAATAAATTTATCAGAATTGGAAATATGCTCAGCAATTTTAGGAGTAATAATTCCGTGCCCATAGTCAGAAATAATAACTAAATCATGCTCTTTTGAAATTCTATCAAAAGATTCTAAAAATTTATCTTCTTCATCTTCTTTTAGTAAATCATCATTGATAGAATAAACACCTAATACTTTTTTTCTATCAATACTATCTACAAATCTTCTCTTTACAATGGTTGGTGAATCACTTTTATTTAGAAAGTTAAGGTGAATATTATCTTCCATATTTTTTTCAATAAAAGACTTATATTCATTATCTTTACCAAGGAAAGAGAGCACTGAAACTTTATCACAAAAACTACTTAAGTGCCTTGCAATTGCTAGTGAACCACCCAAGTATTCTTGAGTTTCTAAATCTCTTAAGACTAGCACAGGTTCTTTACCAGATTTACCAAGAGCCTCACAAAAAACATATTGATCAATAATGGTTTCTCCAATAATGAAAACTTTTAATTTACTAATCTCGTCTAATTGTTTTTGAATCATTTTAAAACTATGCTTAGCAACAATATTTCTAATAAATAATTCTTGCTCTTTTGAATAAATGTTGCCAAATTTATTTAATAAACTGCTTGAGCTAAAGGTAATGTCATTCGTATAGATTATTTTACCGCCAAAAGATTTAACAACATTCTCTTCAACTTCTATTTTTCCAGTTATGTCATCTGAATGATTTTTGTAATCAGGCCCTTTACAATAAACATTTGGTTGAATAGTTTTTATTATTTCTTCAGCTGTTGGCCATTCATTAGCAACAACATAATCAATTGATTCAAGCTCAGACAAGGCCTCCAAACGAAGAGATGTTGAAAAGGCAGGTCGGCCAGGGCCCTTATGGACAAATTCATCTGGTGTAACGGTAACAACAAGAATATCGCCAAATGTTTTAGCCTCCTTAAAATGTTTAATATGCCCTACATGTAATAAATCAAAAACACCATGGCAGTGAACTATCTTTTTACCTTCAGACTTTAGTTTAGAAAAAAGTTTTCCAATATTTTCTAGATTTTGAATTTTTTGTCTCATTTCTAACTCAAATACTCAAACCATTGCTCTGTTGCTTTAGCAATAGACTTTTCGTCCCATATTGGAGCATCTTTCCAGTATTCCATATCATTAAGTAGAATCTGAACACCAGCTTCTAAACTGACTTTTGGCTCCCAATTTAATAATTGAGTCGCTTTAGAAATATCAGCCCAAGTACAATCTGGCTCACCAGGTCTTTTTGGAATATAAGTTATATCTCCTCCAAGGAGTTCCACCAAAAGATTAATACTATATGTATTATTTGAACCAATATTAATAATTTCACCATTTAAATCACTTTCAGCAGAAGCAATTAGAGCATTCACGATATCTGAAACAAAAGTAAAGTCACGAGTTTGATTGCCGTCTCCTACAACTGTATAAGGTTTATTAGCTAACTTTTGAGCCAAAAATACACCAAAAACTGCTCCATAGGTTCCAGATGTTCTTGCCCTAGGGCCATAGACATTAAAAAAGCGGAGAGATACAGCTGGTAAATTATATAATTGACTCCAGTGCATGACAAGTTGCTCGCCCATATTTTTAGTTAGAGCATAAGGATATTGAGGGCGAATTGAAGCTATTTCTTTAGTCGGATATTTATCTGGAATACCATAACATGAAGAAGACCCTGAATAAATTATTTTTTTAACTTGATGCTTTCTACATGCTTGTAAGACATTGAAGGTTCCATCAACATTAGATCTAAAATATTCAGTAGGATTTTCTATTGAAGGAACAATATCAGCTAATGCTGCAAGATGAAAAACCCAATCAGTGTTTTTAAAGAAAGGCTCTATTTCATTAAGATTACAAATATCGGCATTTACAAAGGTAAATTTTGGATTTGCAATCAAATGCTCAATGTTTTTCTTTCTTCCAACACTGAGATTATCAATAACGATAATTTCATAATCTAATTCTATTAATGAATCAGCTAAATGACTTCCTATAAAGCCAGCTCCACCAGTAATTAATACTTTCATAAAAATCCTAAAAATTTTGGACAATTTTACCTATTTTATTTTTGTTATTAGTAAGTAAGTAAATAAATTTACAAATTATTTCTTTATGAGAGATTTTTTATGAAGAGAATTTCTACAATAAGGCAATTTAAGTAATAAGAGTATTAAAAAATTCTATTAAATAATATTCCAATCCTTTTTAATCTTTCATAGTCATACTAATTAATGATGCTCTATAATTAAACAAACTTTAATAAACTAAGATGTATAACAACATAGATTTTAATAATAAAACTATTCTTATTACTGGTGGAGCTGGCTTTATTGGGAGTAATCTTGCATTTTATTTACAAGATCACTTCCCTGCGTGTGAAATCATTATATTTGATTGTTATAGAAATGAAAAAACATTTCTAAATGGTAATCTAAAAAGTTTTGGTCATTATAAGAATTTAATTGGTTTCAAAGGGAGGATCATTTGTGGTGATATAAGTCTTCACAGTGACCTTAAACTTCTAGATACCTATAAATTTGATTTTATTTTTCATCAGGCAGCAATTTCTGATACTCGTGTACTTGATCAAGAAATCATAATGAAAACAAATGTAAATTCATTTTATAGCTTACTTAATATAGCAAAAAAAGATTCAGCAGTAATGGTGTATGCAAGTTCAGCAGCAACTTATGGTAATCAACCATCGCCTCAAACTGTTGGTAATGAGAGCCCTGAGAATCCTTATGGTTATAGCAAATATGTTATGGATCAAATCGCCACTAGTTTTGCAAAAAAAAACCCAGCATTAACTATTTCAGGTTTAAGATACTTTAATGTTTATGGTGCGAGAGAATTTTATAAAGATAAGACAGCTTCAATGTGTATTCAATTAGCTCTTCAAATTCTTGATGGAAAGACTCCAAAACTTTTTGAAAATTCTATGAATATATTTAGAGACTTTATTTATATTGATGATGTTGTGCAAGCCAACATTAAAGCATGTAGCCCAAAAAATAATGGTATATTTAATGTTGGAACTGGAAAGCCCAGAAGCTTTCAAGATATTGCAGATATTTTGCAAAAAGAACTGAATACTAATTTAGGAACAGATTATTTTCCTAATCCACACATTGGCTATCAAACCAATACCCAGGCAGACATTACCAGCACTAAAGAAGATTTAGGTTTTGAGCCAAAGTTTTCTTTAGAGAATGGAATTAAAGCTTACATTCCTGAAATTTTGCGTCTTTATGATTCTAATGTTTAATGATTGATTTACAAAACAAAACTCCAAAAATTTTAGTTATTGGTGACTTAATAATTGATCACTACTTATGGGGCTCGTGCGAGCGAATTTCTCCTGAGGCCCCTGTACCAGTTATAAATGTTAGTGATAATACTTTATTACTTGGTGGTGCAGGGAATGTAGTCAATAATCTAAAGACGCTAGGGGCAAAAGTAGATGTTATTAGCGTTATTGGTGAGTGCCTTGAATCAAAAGAGCTCAAGGAATTACTAGAAAATATTAATGTTGATACGCAGTATTTGATTATTCAAAAAGACCGCATTATTAGTAAAAAAAGTCGATTAGTTGCTGCTAATCAGCAAGTAATTCGATATGACCATGAGAGTACTGAAGAAATCAATAATATATCTAAAACAGCAATTCTAAAAATCTTTAAAAATATTATTGTGGATTATGATGTGGTCCTTCTTTCTGATTATGGAAAAGGTTTGTTGACTTTTGAGCTAACACAATCGTTAATTACTATTGCAAATGAAAACCAAAAAAAATTATTAGTTGATCCTAAAGGTCTTGATTATTCAAAGTATAAAGGTGCTTATTTATTAACTCCAAACAAAAAAGAAGCCAGTGAAGCAACCGATTCTGTTATATCAGACAATGTAAGTCTCACTCTAGCTATCAAGAAACTTAAAGAGCAATGCAATTTAGAAGTCTCTCTTATTACCTTAAGTGAGCATGGTGTTGCTATATTTGATAATAATTTTCGGATCCATCCAACTGCCGCTAAAGAAGTATTTGATGTAACTGGTGCTGGAGATACTATTCTAGCATCCTTAGGTTTTGCATTGTCATGCAATAAAAATATTGACGAGGCTACTAAATTTGCAAATCTAGCTTCAGGAGTAGTTGTGGGAAAAATTGGGTCAGCAACTGCCTCATTAAACGAAATAATTGAGTATGAATCAAGCCTTAATAAATCAAATAGTTATGGGCATATTAAAACTTGGAAAGAGATATCCTCAATTGTTCATGACCTGAAAAATAAAGATCGAAAAATTATATTTACTAATGGATGTTTTGATATTTTACATATTGGACATATAAAATATTTAGAGAAAGCCAAAAGCTTTGGAGATATATTAATATTAGGTCTTAATTCTGATAAATCTGTCAACAGAATAAAAGGTGATAATCGTCCAATAAATAATCAAACTGATCGCGCCTATATTTTGGCCTCTCTTGAAGTGGTGGATTATGTTGTAATATTTGATGAAGATACGCCTATAGATTTAATAAGTCTTATTATTCCTGACGTGCTCGTCAAAGGTGGAGACTATGAAGGAAAAGAAGTAGTAGGCCAAAGTATTGCAAAAGAATTAAAGTTAGTAAAATTTATAGATGGTAAGAGTACCTCAAATACAATCAGCAAAATACAAAAAAAATGAAAGATACTATTAAAAATGAATTTGATGAGCACATCAAGACTGCAAATTTACTCTACAGTTTGACCGATGATATAGAGATTTCTGCTCAGTTATGTATTGATTGTCTTAAAAAAAATAGAAAGATTTTAATATTTGGAAATGGTGGAAGCGCAGCTGATGCCCAACATATTGCTGCTGAACTAGTTGGGAGATACAAAACTAATCGTAAGGGTTTGTCAGCAATTGCTTTGACCACTGACACGTCATCACTTACAGCAATAGGAAATGATTTTGGTTATAAACATTTATTTGATCGACAAGTTGAAGCTTTAGCAAATAAAGGTGATGTAGTGATTGGAATCAGCACAAGTGGTAAAAGCGAAAATGTTATTAGCGCTCTTGAATTAGCATCTAAATTAGATTGCATTACAATCGGCTTTAGCGGTCAAAATGGCGGGGAAATGAATAAAATTTGTAATGTAAACCTAATTGCCCCTTCATATGATACGCCCAGAATTCAAGAAATGCATATCATCATTGGCCATATAATTTGCCACCTAATTGACCAAGAGTTTAAGGATTAGTTAAGAATCTTAACTGCAGCTAATACATCTGGCACTTCTATAAGCTTCATACAATTATGATGTTTGAGAGGACAAGTTTTCTGCATACAGGGTTGACAGTCTAAATTTTTTTTTACAATCACACTCTTATCATTCATCCATTGAGAAGTTTCCTTGTCCTCAGTTGGGCCAAAAATTGCTACTGTTGGAATCTTAAAAACTGATGCTAAATGCATTGGACCACTATCACCAGTAATAAACAAATCTAAATTAGCAATTTGAGAAATCAACTCTCTAATTGTCAGTGAAGCTGCAAGATTAAGATAATTATCAACTCCCTTTTCAATCAAATACTTCTCAATATCTTTTGCAATATTCCTTTCTTGAGGTCCACCAAAAATAATAATATCATACTGATTAGATAAGTCTTTAGCTACATCAGCAAAATTTTTTGGGTTCCACCGCTTTGCACTTCCATAGGTTGCACCTGGATTTATTCCTAATAATTTATTTTTTTTAGTACTTCTCTGCCCTACATTATGTAATATCAAGCTACTTGCAACTTGGTTAATATTCAAAGCATCATTGACAAAACTATTATATTTTTCTACTTGATGTCCTCTCAAGTATTTATTTTTGTCAAATTGATATTTTCTTTCAGCTGAGACAAATAATTTAATAAGTTTTGCTCGCAAGGATCCTCTAAAGGTAAAAAATATATCAAATTTATTAAGCCCTTTAAGAGTTTTAAATAAATTACTAAATTGTTTATCTAATATATAAGTTTTAATTACTTTTGGGTGGTGTTTTAAAGCTTCAATTGCAACAATTGAACCTATTAAGGTAATTTCAACATCATTGAAGTGATTCACCAAGTTTTCTATAGCTGGAGTAGCCATTACCGTATCTCCAAGCCAAGTGGGCAACTCAATTAATAACTTCATTAATTACTTTTAAAGTATTCACAAGGTTTTTATCAATAGAAAATTTCTTTGACTCTATTCTATTTTTTAATTGAATTTCGTTTAATTTTTTTGTATTTTTTAATAGTTTATCAATTCTATCTACTATTGAAAAATCTTTAGGATTTTTCATAATAAATTCATTGCCTAATATTTCACTTGCACCATTTTGTTTCGTAGTATAAATAACATTTTTAAATGACATGGCTTCTAATACTACATTAGAAAAAGGCTCATAGTGGGTTGGAAAAAGAAAAATATCACTAATTGCATAAAAATCATCTACGTCTTCTCTTGGTCCAGTAAATACAACTTTGTCTTGAAGGCCTAAGTTTGATGATAAAAGTTTGAAATCATTAATTCTTTTATCTTTGCCTATTATAAATACCTTTATATTCCTACTATCTAATTTTGAAATAATCTCTAAGAATTCCTCAACTCCTTTCCTCTTAAATCCACTGCCAACATACAAAATGTATTGTTGATTAGGAGTCAAGGAAAATTCTTTTGACAATTTTTGATAAGATTTATTAGAGTTTATTTTTTTTATTTCAATTCCATTTCTTACAAGTTTAATTTTTGATGGATTAATTCCATACGTTTCAATAATTTGATTTTTTATCAATATTGAGTTAACAATAATACATTTTGCATTATTAAAGCATCGCCTTTCTAAGAACAAATAGATTGGATGAAGAGGATTAAAGATTGATTTTTTTTCAACCTTTAAGAATACTTTATGAACTCCATCTCCAGCTCTATAAATATCAGGACAGACAATACGATCGAGAGAGAAATAAAAGCGCTTTCCTTTAAAAAGAAATAATTGAAGATTAAAAAGTATTACTCTTAACCAAGATGGAAGAAAATTTGGAAAAATTGAATTGACAATCTTATGATCAATATTATTTTTATGTAATGCAATAGAAAGTCGAGATAAATAGACTTCTGCACCCCCAAATTTATTTTTATTTGAGCGTATGAAATAAATTTTTTTAACTATGTTTTTCGCCTTTATTATGTTCATAAAATGACAATGCAATAGTAATACCTAGAATCAAAAAGAATTGTTTAAACATATGATCTCTCATATTACTATCAACCACACTTCTCATAAAAAACCCAGATGTAATAAAAATAGTGAGTAAAGCAAAATAATTATTAGTAACAAAATACATCCTAGTTGAAGAAAAAATTATTATGCTAATAAACATTAACCATAGTAAAAGGCCAATTAAACCAACTCCAATTGTAAAATCTATTATGGCACTATGGGAGTGCATACCACGAACTGACTTTGCCCCTATATCAATGTAATTATTATTAAGGGTCTGTTCATATTTTTCAACGGCATGTCCAAAAATATTCTTTCCGTATCCAATTCCAAATAAATCTTTAGATATATATTCAACCCCTTTAACTACCCATGCAATTCTCGCATAATTTGAATGAGCTACCATCTCACCATTTGTAAGTCTAGGGATCTCATTAATATCCCAATCTTTTTCTTCTAACATCCAAGATTTGGAGGTATCAGAAGTGACTATTGGGATTGTTTCAATAAGAGATATCCATCTAGAATCAGATTTAACATTATTTAATAATGGTAAAGCACAAAGGATGATAAGTAAAAGTGAAACAGAAATTTTAACTTTTCTATTAGAATTATTTCTATCAGAAATAAAAAATATGCCGCCAGCTAAACTCAAAAAAAATAAACTAATTACCCCAAACCTCATACTTTCAATTATTGAAGAAAAAATACAAAGAAGGAGAATTAAAAACAGCCAGGCCATGCTAAATAGAATAATTCTTTTTTTAGTTCTAAATCTATAGATGAACTCCACAATAATCATTGAAATTAATATATTAGTAATATAGTTAGCAAGCACTGGACTTCCAGTAAGACCACCATAACGAGTCAAAAGTTGGCCTGTCTCTATATATTGATATATTGTAAATGCATCAAGATATAAAATGTGAAGGAGTAAAGTACAAAATAAAATATTAATGAGGGTTTCTTTGTTGAAATATTTATTCAAAGATGCAAAAAATGCTAAAAAAATGCCAATTATAAAATACAACATTGGATAAATCCATTGAGTTCTATACTGAGATAGAGACCAGCTAATCTCATCAGCGATAAAAATACTATGGAAGAAGATATAAATAGAAAGGATTAGTAAAATCAGGATTATGGATCTAAAACTTTGATTTTTAAACAATGGTAGGATTGAAGCATCATTTTTCAGCCAACTAAAAAAAAAGATAATGAGTAATGTTCCTGCCAAAGTATTTCTTAATGCAATTGTTCCTGGAATGCTCAAAATAAAAATTAGCAATGTAAGCTCACTTAAAATTAATATCTTCATTTGAACCAATTTTTTAATATCATTCATCTTGATTAAATTTCATAAATACTTAGCTCATCACCTGAATTAATTACAGTCTCAGGAGCAGTCGAATTAAAAACTGCAATCACATGCTTATTGAATGCACTTGCAATGTGGAGTGGCGCTGAATCTGAACAAATAATTAAATCACTATCCTTTAATAATTTAATAAAATTTTGAGAAGAATTAGCATTTTTTTCAAATAAAAAATAATTGCTATTATCTCTTAAGTAGCACATGCTCATTGAAGCAATTGTTATTTTTGAGCTTTTAAAATCGACTTTAGCTTTATTAATTATTTCTTCCAACTGAGTTTCTGTAATGCTTCTATCAACATCTGTGGATTGGGGGCATATTAATATTTTTTTATAACTCTCTTTAAGGATTAAATTAATTATTTTCCAGTCTTTATCTTTTAATTTTAAATATCTCCTTACAATTTGATAATGATTAATGATCTCAGGTTTTAAAAATAGTTTGTAAAATTCATATTTTTTACAATATGATAAAAAGTAGTGGCTATCTATACCATTTGACCAAGGATTAAAGCCAATATCAGGCTTCCATTTTTTTAATATTAAATCAATTTTTAACATTTCAAATAAATTTCGTTTATTTATGTTTATACATCTTAAATTAGGAATCAATTCATTAACATATGGTGTCATTTGCTTTGGACATAAAATTAAATAATCCTTATCTGGAAACTGCTCAATAAATTCCTTAATAACAACTAAATCAATAATTGTATCGCCATAGCGTGTGAATAGACAAAAAAGTATTTTTTTTGAATTTTTAATATCATTAATATTAATCTTAAAATTAATTAATTGTTTTGTTTTATATTTTAAAAACCAATTAATCATTTCCATATTCCTTTTTGCTTCATAGTATGGATATTTTTTTTAAGAATTAAGCTCCAATCTACTAATGGTGTCATAACACCTTCAGTCATATGAGAGGAAAGACCTCTGATTGGAGAAACACAAAGGGCTTTATTTTTAAAAAATATTCGTCCATAAACTTTTTCACTCATAACAGAATCACTTGGTCCAACAGCAGAAGCTTTAATAGATTTTTCAAATTTTTTTAAGGTGCTTGATTGCAACAAAAAAGTATGGGTAGTATTAGTAATTTGTCGCCAGTGAGAGTATTTTGATAGAAATATGTAGGAAAGTCGCTTCCATGGCGGCTCATATCGATCAGGATAATCAGGAGTATGAATAATTAATGGGACTTTTGATAAATCTCCAATAACTCTATTTAAATAATTTTTCTTTTTTGATGAAGTCGCTAAATATTTTTCTTTATTTTCAATAAACTCTGAAATATACTGGAATGTGTGAGGCGCATGCAGGTAATCATCTTCACACATATATATCCAATCATTATTTGATACATTCATCGCCAATTCAATCTGCTTTTGTAGTGATTTTCCAGCACTACCAAGACTTTCATTAAAGATTACAACATCATTAAATAATTTAAAAAAATTAATTAACTCATTTGATAGACTATCTCCAATTATTGTAAATGAATAATCTTCAGCTTTAAGAGAGCTATAGAGACTATAAAAAGATACCTTAATTATCTCACTTTTATTCAATCCAAAAGGCCTTAGCACTTTATGAACTGACTCAACCTTATCGCAAGCTCTAAAAAATATTTGATATTTAATTCTCATAATTTCTACCTCTTAAGGCTTTCGAAAAAGCCCCCAAGTCTCTACAATATGATTATTATCTAATTTTGTTCCATCCAAAAAAATTCCTTTTGGGAATAACAAGTCACTATTCGATCTTAAGCCTCTTTTAAGTTTTCTAAAAGGTGGCCAATTTCTAGTAACTGCAAATAATTTATATTTTAAAGAGCCCCATGCTCCAATATAGATAGTTTCTAAACCTGCATTATCTGCAATAAATTTTAAATACCTTGGATGATATCCTGATGAGTAAAAGTTAGGCTCATCATGTATTCGATTAATCACAGGAATGGAGACCCATACATAGCCACCAGGCTTAGCCATTAAAACAATGTTATTAAAAGCTTTAATTGGGTCTGGAACATGCTCTAGAACCTGATTACACATTACAAAATCAAAGGTATTTAGTACATTTTTTTTCTTAAAACTATCTAGTGCCCAGTCATCAGTCAA
>MDTF01011914.1_pt1 | contig 12948 bp, 13 predicted proteins | sample 811191 | NCBI WGS metagenome assembly MDTF01 (sample SAMN05326649, study PRJNA326480) | marine metagenome | isolation source: seawater | place: Southern Ocean | collected 2011
TAAACAAAAAAAACTTCCCTATACCTATAATAGAAAATGTAGAGAATTGAGCCAAAGTGATACTCCAAAAGATATTAAACCAGTTATAAGATTTAAAAGTAAAATTGAGGGTTCTTCAATATTAAAAGACTTGGTACAAGGAGATGTTGAAATAGACAATAACACTATAGAGGATTTTATTATCTTAAGGAATGACGGATCGCCAACATATAATTTATCAGCAACTGTTGATGATCATCAAATGAATATGACGCATATTATAAGGGGTGATGATCATAAAATAAATACATTTAAACAAATTCAAATTTATATATCAATGAAATGGAGCTTACCCTCTTTTGCTCACATACCTTTAATTCATACTTTGGAAGGTAAAAAACTATCTAAAAGAGATAATGCCTCAACATTAGATGATTATTCAAAAATAGGGATAATGCCAGATGCACTAAGAAACTATCTTTTAAGACTTGGCTGGTCTTACAAAGACAAGGAGATATTTACTTTAGAAGAAAGTATTCAATACTTTAACCTTGAGGGGATCGGGAAATCACCCTCTAAACTTGATATGAGCCGTATATTATCTATGAACGAGTATTACATCAAAAATATTGATGAGAACGATCTTTACAAACTTTTAGTTAAATATAGTGAAGAATTTAAAGAAAAAATTAGCAGCGATAAAGAAGATAAAATTAAACCGTCATTATATTTTCTTAAAAATAAAGCTAAAACATTAGAGGATATATACAATAACTCAAAATATATTATTTTTGATAAAATAAACTTTAATCAAGAAGATTTAAAGCTTATAGAAAGTAAGTCAAAAAAAATCATATCTGATTTTTCAAGTAAAATTTCTATTTTGAAAATTCTTAACAAGGAAACTTTAGAGCCAATCATAGATGATCTAATAAAAATTCATGAAACTAATTTTAAAGGCGTAGGTCAACCATTAAGGGTTGGATTAACGGGCTCAAAATATGGACCAGGAATATATGATATAATAATGTCACTGGGAAAAGAAGAAGTTCAAAAAAGATTAGGCAACCAGATACTTAGCTAAAATTGAAGAAGCTTCAGTCGTTGATGAGGATTTAGATTTAATTTCATTCAAAGTTTTTTTACAATTATCAATTTGTTCCTTCATAAGAGATGGATTTTTAAGAAAAAAAATTACAGAATTATAAATTTCTTTTGAATTACACTCACTTTGTAATAACTCAGGTATAACTTCTCTATCATTAATTATGTTAATTATATTAGCAAATTTAACCTTAATTAATGATTTCATAATAAAATAATTAATTATATTTATCTTATAAATAATTATAGATGGAATTCCAGAATTGCAAATTTCTAAGGAAACGGTTCCTGATTTAGAAACGGCGAAAATAGAGCTGGATAAGATTTGAGATTTAATATTATCATCAGAGATTACCTGTGCATTATTTAATTTGCTATTTTTTACAAAATCAACAATCAAATTTTTATTCACATCCGTAGCATGAAAGACAAAAAAATAATCATTAAATTTAATATTCATCATTTTGATAAAATCTATTAATATTGGTAAAAGAATATTGACTTCAGAAATTCTACTACCAGGAAAGATTGATATAATTTTTTTTTTACTAATTATCAATGAAGATAAATCAACCTTAAATTTTTTTTGTTCTTCAAGTAAAGGATGGCCGACAAAAGTGTTAATTATTTTTTCTTTGTCAAAATATTTTTTTTCAAAATGAAATAATAGAAGAATATGATCTATATATTTTTTAATCTTTTTTACCCTACCTTCACGCCATATCCAAACTTGTGGAGCCACATAATGAATTGTTTTAATATTATTATTTATTTTTTTAACTCTTTGAGCAACTCTGAGTGTAAAATCTGGACTATCAACACTAAAAAGAATATCTGGGTTAAATTTAATAATTTCATCAACTGTTACGTTAATTTTGCCCATTATCTTAAAAATATTTAATAAAACACTTGTAAAGCCCATGTAAGTAATTTCTTTTAAATCAAAAATTGATCTTACACCTAACTGACTGAGATGAGAACTGCCAACACACAAGTATTCAACACTAGGGTTGGTTTGTTTCAACTTTGATATTACTATTGATGCAAGTTTGTCACCAGATGGTTCGCCAGTTAAGATAAAAATTTTTTTCATTTAATCTTAATAAATATTCTATTTTTATTAGCAAAATTAATTGATTTAGTTTTATCCAAAAAAATATTGTGTTTTGATTTTAATACAATTCCTTTGATTCCAGCTTTTTTACAATCTTTTAATGTATCCAAACCAATAGTAGGTAAATCAGCTCTGAGGTCTTGCTTTTTTTTAGGAAATTTAATTAAAATTCCCATTTTGTTTTTTGTTTTCTTTATAGATGTAAGCATTTTTTTTGTACCTTTTGAATTTTCTTTAACAATTACCTTATTATTACGCACAACCAAACCCTGAACATGATCAAGAGAATTTGTTTTGCTTAAGTAATTGATACCTATTTTAATTTCAATTAAATCAGATTTATTTGGTTTTATCTTAGTATAAATACCATTCACCAGAGTCAACTCTTGATTATACAAATTTGATCTAATAACAATAATATTATTTTCTAAAAGAATTTTAATTAATTCTTTCAATATAGCAGCATCACCAAGTTTTGCAGATTTTATGATCCGTGGGATATAAAGAAATCCTTTAAAATCTAATTTAAGGTTCGATAATTTTGGTTTTACTATTTTACCAGCAAATAGTACTTTTTTACATTTTTTGTCGTTAATTAATTTAAGTATTTTTCCAAACTGTCCAATACTAATAAAATAACTATTTTTATGTTTTTTAAATTTATTATTCTTAGTCAAATCTATAATAAAATATTTCTTTTTTAATTTTTTTAATTTATTAATTATTAATTCAGGAAAAGTTGTATCTCCCAAGAAAAGACCAATCATCTAAGCTATTGTGTAATTAAAATTCACAACAACTCTTACTTTTTCATCAGTACAATCAACTGCAGCATGTTTTTGATGGCTATCAAATTCAACGAGTCTATTTGCAACACTATTTGTTTTTTTCCCATTTAGAAAAATTGTCCCCCCATTATTAGTATTAACATAAAATACTGCAGTCTTGTGGCCTTTTATACCGGTATCAATATGCATTGGATATTTATAGTTAATATTTTTTTTGGGCGTCATATTTGCTTTAACACGTAAAATTTCTTTTACTTTCAATTTATTTACAACTGGTAGTAATAATTTCCAAAAAGGTGTTAAGATTTTTTTTTCATAAACAAAATTATGAACAAATTGAAAATTATAATCGTCATCTTTTAATGATTTTGATGAATTGTAATACCAAGGAAACTGCGTTCCAAACATTGAATCTTTAATTTTGTCAAAACTTTGTTGATCAATAAAATTGTCAATTATTTTCATTTAAACATAGCGTATATTATTTCATAAAAGGAGTACATATTGGTCTCTTTTTATCTTCATTAATAAAATCAATTATTTCTTTTACAAAAATATTTGTATTAAATTTCCCATTAATCTTACTCAAATTTTCATTAAGATTTTCAGTTTTAAAGATTTCCTTGTAAGCGTTAGTAAGTTCAATAATATATTTATTTTCTATTTTTTTTCTTCTCAAACCAATTACGTTTATACCATTTAGATAATTTCTATTTCCAATCGTCAAACCATACGGAATGACATCACTTGACACCCCTGTCATACCACCAACCATGGCAAACTTTCCAATTCTTGTAAATTGTTGCACACCACAGTTTCCACCAATTACCACATTGTCACTAATAATTGCGTGCCCAGCGATTGCGGCATTATTTGCGATAATTACATTATCACCAACCAAGCAATCATGAGCTATATGGGCACCAATCATGAGCAGACAATTGTTTCCAATTTTTGTTATACCTCCACCTCCTATAGTGCCTGGGTTTATGGTTACATGCTCTCTAATCCTATTATTATTTCCAATAATAAGTTTCGTTTTTTCAGAATTATACTTGAGATCTTGAGGATCATTACCTATAGATGCGAAAGGATAGATTTTACAGTCTTGACCTATTGTTGTATCACCAGTTATATTTACATGTGATTGCACAATTACATTTTCACGAATTATGACTTTGGGGCCAATTACACAAAAAGGTCCAACACTTGCTGAAGTGGCAATTTTTGCACCTGGATGTATTATTGAATTTTTATCTATCATTTATTTTCTTTAATAAATTTTCTTAAGTCTCTAGCAGGATATCCCATTATTTTTACATTATCTGGAACATCTTTTATAACACCACTTCCTCCACCAATATGAACATTGTTTCCAATTTTCAAATGACCAGATATGCCAGCTTGACCCCCTATCATTACATTATTACCAAGTGAAGAACTACCAGCAAACCCTACTTGAGCAGCAATAATACAATTATCTCCAATTTTATTATTGTGAGCAATATGTACATTGTTATCTATATAAGTATTTTTACCAATGATAGTATTAGACATAGACCCTCTATCTATAGTGGAACCACTGCCAATTTCTGAATTATCATTTATAATCACAATACCAATATGTGGATAGCGCATATTATTGTTTTTAATAGGGAAGAAACCAAATCCTTTTTTTCCAATAACACAATTATCAAGAATACTTATATTATTTTTAATTATTGTATTTCTGATAATTACATTAGATCCTATTGAGCAGTTATCACCTATCATAACATTACTTTCTATAATTGAATTATGACCTATTAAGCAATTTTTTCCAATTTTAACATTTTTACCAATTAAAACATTATTTCCAAATTTTATTTTTTTTTTAAAGGACGTTTTACTTATGTTGACTGCACTAATATCAAAAAAATCATCTGTGGCATTAGGATAAAACATCTTAGTGATAGTTGCAGTTGTAATTAAAACATTATCAACAATTATTTTATTACATGTACGAGGTAAAATCTGTGATAAATTTTGAGTAGTAACACAAAAAGAAGCTTTTGTTGAAGATGCTAAAGTTTCGTATTTTTTTGAATGAAAAAAAGTAATGTCATTAGAGTTAGCATCAATAAGATTCTTTATATCAAAAATTTTTATTTTTTTATATTTTTTTGGGTTAGGAATTAGTGAAGTTTCTAATAATATATCTATATTAAAAGGGCCTTTATTTATAAAAAAAGGATTAATCATCAAAACTTTATTATCAAAGAAATAGCTAAATGTTTATCAAGAATTGTTACTAATTATTTTCTATCAACAATTGTAGCAGACCATTGAGCATCAGCCATTTTTTTATTACCAACAAAAGCTTCGCCTTTATATTTCCAGACTCTACCATGTGATCTGATAGCTTCAATATTTAACTCTAGTTTACAGTCAGGGATTACTGGATTTCTAAATCTAGCTTTATCTATACCCATAAGAAAAACTAGTTTATTTTGGTAAGTTTCCTTATCTAATCCATGGGCTGTAAGAGCGGCAGCAGCTTGTCCAAACCCTTCAACGATTAAAACACCGGGCATTACTGGCTGGCCTGGAAAATGTCCTTGCACAAAGAAACTGTCTTTTCGCACATTGATTATCGCCTTAGCTGAAAATAGTTTTTTAATATCTAGTAACTCATCAATCAATAGCATTGGTTCCCTATGTGGAAGAAGATCAATAATTTGTTTTTTGCTAAGAGTGTTTGACATTATTTTATACTTATTTTTTTAATTTTTTGGTCAACAATTTTTAAAATATCATTTGTAATATTTATTGAATTTTTTCCAACAAGAATATGTTTTTTTTCTAGAATAATAGATATTGAATTTAACTCTGAGTATTCAAATAATATTGGTCTTATTGAGTTCATCAGATTGTTTGTGGCATTTAATTTTTTTTTTGAAAGGATCTCTGAAGTATCTTTTCTGTATATATTATATTTTTTCACATCAGCTCTTAAAACAGATAATTTTTTTTCAAATTCAGTTTTATTCAAAATATTTTTTTGAGAAATAATTATCTTTTCATCATTTTTTAATTTTTCTTCTTGTTGTTTTAAATCTTTAATATTTTTTTTTTTCAAGGTATCGAGGTCAGTAACAAGTGATTGTCCTGCTTTGGACATATTTAAAATTTTGGTCATATTAACAAACACAATTTTGCCCTCTGAAAAAGAAATATTTGTAATAAAAAATTGTAAAATTAAAAATAGTAAAAATGTTGATTTTCTCATTAAAATGTTGTTCCCAAATTAAATCTAAAGCTTTCTGTTTTATCACCGTCAGCTTTAGTTAATGCTTCTGAAAAGCTAAAGTTTAATGGACCTATTGGTGTAAAAATATCAATTGTTAATCCAATAGAACTTCTAATTTTGCTGCCCTCATTATCACCTTTAAAGTAATCAACCCCCCAAACATTTGCTGCATCATAAAATAAAGAAAAATCAGTATTCTGCAAATTAGCTAAAAATTTCGGTAAAGTAGTTTTTAAATTTATAGAAGAAGCATAATTGCCACCAATAAAGTCATTGCCATCTTTTGGTCCAACCTTGCCGACCTCAAAGCCTCTTAAATATTGTGAGGGAAGAAAAAGCCTATCAGATAGTCTTAAATTATTGTTTGATAAGGAGGTTGAAGTATTTATATAAAAACCAGCAGATGTAATCATGTCACCTAATTTATTATAAGTTTTAAATGAATACTTATTTTTAAAAGTATTAGTCTCATTAATTAAAGGTAGAGATTGATTATATACACTTCTATATCCTTCTGTAGGTTGATATTTTTGATTTCTCTTATCCAAATCTAAAGAGTATGCAAAATTAGTATCGAAATAACTTCCTTGGAGTTTTTTCATGTTTGCGGATGCATTTGTGTCTGTATCTAAATCCTCAAAGTAAGAGCTCAAAGAAGGTCTAAAAGTTAAATCTTTAAATGCTTCATAACCAGTTCCAATAGTAAAACCCTGTTTATTAGTTTTATATCCATTTGTTTTGAGTTTATCAGTTTCCGTTACTTCAGCAGAAACAAAAAGTGATTTGTCAGTACTATTAAAGTTTGGATTATTAACAGTAAATGAGCCCCTAACTGTTTCTGAACTTAAAGATAAGTTTGTGGAAAATTGTATACCTTTACCTAAAAAATTATTTTCACTCACACCGAGAGCTATTGTTTCACCATTAGTACCAACTCCTGCACCAGCTGATATCTCACCAGTTGGTCTTTCTACTACACTGATATTTATAACTTTTAATTCGTCTGTTGAACCTTTAACAGTTTTACTAGTAACACTCTTAAAAAAACCAGTACCTTTTAGATTATTAATTGATCTTGTGTGAAGTATTTCGTTAAAAGGATCACCCTCATCTATTATAAAGTTATTTCTTAAAACACTTTCACGAGTAATGTTGTTTCCAAAAATATTAATTTTTTCTACATAAACCTTATCTGACTCGGTAATATTAAAAGTAAAATTAATCTTATTACCATCAATAATATTCTTATTAACAGTAGCATTTATAAACTCATATTGTTCGTTAATGGCAATATTGTCTATTTCCTTTAAAATTTTATCAATTTTATTTAATGAGTATGCTTTTCCTTTTAAATCTAAAAATAGATCTGTAAGTTCTGAAAAATTAATAATGTCATAATCGTCTGGTAAACTTATTAATAAATCATTAAAATAAAACTTATCGCCAGAATCAATATTGAAAACTAAATTAAAACTGTCATCACCAATAAATTCTGCAAAAGATGATTGAATTTTGACATCATAGTAACCATTATTTTTGTAGTAATTATTCAAAAGTTTTTTGTCTGTATTAATTAAGTTTTCATTTAAATATTTTTTTCCCGAAACAAACTTCCAAAATTGATATTCCTCAGAAATAATAACTTGTCTTAATTTTCTATCTTTAAATCTTTTGTCACCCATAAATTTAATTGATTTAATTCTAGCTTTATTTCCTAAATAAATATTAAAAGTTAAATCTACTAAATTATTACCAACTTTATTTACAGTCGGCTCTACAGTTGCAAAATAATAACCAATATTTTTTAATTGAGTGTTAATATTATTTACATCATTTATGATTTCGCTTTCGATGTAAGGCCTTTTTTCATTTGATAATATCACCTCTTTTAATAGGGCAGTAATTTTTTTTGATTTAATGCCTTCAAAAATCAGATTTTGAATAATTGGATTTTCAACTACTGAAATTTCTAAAGTTCCATCATTAATGTCTAATGAAATATTCTCAAAATAATTAGTATCATAAAGATCAATAATTATTTGATTTAGATATTTAGCATCATAATTTTTGTCTATATTAATTCCACCAAAGAGTTTAATGGTTTCATCAGATATTCTTTCATTACCATTAATAATAATTTTATTAATATTTTCAGCACTAACTGGTAAAAATATTATTAAAAAATAAATTAATAAAAAAAAATTTTTAAACATTCATATATTTTATACTTATTGACCTTGTTTTCAATCTTACAATTTGGCTTAAATTAAGAATCTGTTTATAACTTTTAGGTATAATTTTTTTATATCGTAAAAAAGTTTTAAAATTAATAACTTTATTTAAAATTATATGTATATCTAGAAAAGTAATTTTTTTTTGGATAAACAGGTCCACTAATTCATCATTGGCAGATATAATTACAGTATCATAAAGAGAATTTTTTGGAGTAATTTTCTTTAATATCTTAACAGCTGGGAATCTATCGTAGTCAACTTTTTGTAAATTAAGGTTATTAATAGAATCTATGTCTAATTTTTTATTATATGAATAATTAATTTTGTTATTAAAAATAGAGTTGAAAATTGGTATCATCATATCTGTATCGTGTATTAAAATTTTACTTAAACCATTCTTAAACTTTATAATTGCATGTACATAAGATTTAGGATGTATCAAAATTTTAAATTTATATAAGTCTATAGAAAAAATTCTTTGCGCCTCTACTACCTCAAAAACCTTATTCATCATGGTTGCTGAATCGATTGATATTTTTTTACCCATTTTCCAATTTGGGTGTTTGGTAGCCATAGCTAAATTAATTTTTTTAAATTTATTTTTTTCTAATTTTAAAAAAGGACCGCCAGATGCGGTAATATAAATCTCATCAACTAAATCGTTTTTTGTTTCATTTAATAAAGAATGTATTGAAAAGTGCTCAGAATCTACTGGAATAAATTTTGTATCATATATATTCAAATTTTTTTTTATGATGTTCCAACCACAAATAATTGACTCTTTGTTTGCTATAGCAACCTTTTTACTAAATTTAATAGCTTCTAATGTTGGAGCCAATCCATCAAGTCCAGAAATAGAACACATTGTATAATCAATTTTTTTATCAAACTTTTTACTTATTACCGAAAGATTATTGTAAATATTTAGGTGTTTAAATTTTTTATCGTTACTTGCATAGTAAAATTTTTTTTTATTATAAATAACAATATTTTTGACTTTAAACTCATTAGCTTGCTTTAAGATCAAGGCAATATTTTTATTAGTAGTTATAAATTTTAAATCAAATTTGATTTTATGATTTCTTATAATTTTAATAGTTGATTTACCAATAGAGCCAGTAGAACCCAAAATTGCTATTCTTAATTTCATAAATTATTTAATAGTGATAAAAAAATTATACCAAATGGTAGTCCAAATAATATACCGTCAACTCTGTCAAGAATACCACCATGCCCAGGCAGTAAAGTTCCCGTGTGTTTGATTTTAGCTTTCCTTTTTAAATATGAAAAGAACAAATCACCTAGTTGTGAAATAATTGATATTATAATTGTGATTATTAATAATTGATAATTTACAGTTAAACTATAATAAAAATTAAAAGCAAAAAAAACTGATATAGATAAAATTAAACCACCAAAACTACCTGCGTAAGTTTTATTTGGACTTAATTTTGTTAATTTTTTTCCACCAAATATTTTTCCGAATATTAAGCCGCCAATGTCTGTTGCTACACATATTGATAATATAAATACAAAATTAACCAGATGTGGAGTTGATAAATTAAGGCTTTTATAGATCAAGATATCTAAAAAAATTAAATATATCAAAAAAAAACCTTTGTAAAAAAAAGTTGCTTTTTTAGTCTTAATAAATTTTAGATTTTTAATTTTATCAATAATATCAAAAAACTCAATTGCAGAAAAAAAACTAAAAATTAATAACATGAAATAAAGCACCAATTGAACCTTAATAGAAAAAAACATAACTAGCAAAAGTATGATTGAGGTTAAAAATCTTTTTAATAAATTACTCTGAATCATTTAAATCTTACCAAAATTTCTTTTTATCTTTTTAAATCTATTTAATATTTTATTAAAGTCTTTTTTAGTAAAATCTGGCCATAATTTTTTTTCAAAAAAAATTTCTGTATAAGCAAGTTGCCATAATAAAAAATTACTTAATCTATTTGTATTACCTGTCCTTATTAATATATCAGGATCAGGAATTTCTGCTGTATAAAGATTTTTAGATATATTTTTTTTATTTAATGGAATTTGTTTCTTGTTAATCTTATTTATAGCAAAAATTAACTCATCTTTAGATCCATAATTTAAAGCTAAGTTTACTTGTAACTTGCTATTATCTTTAGTTTTAAACTCTGTTTTATTTAATATATTCTTTAAACTAACTGAAAAATTTTTTTTGTTTCCAATAACTTTAAGTTTAATTTTATTTTTATCTAAAATATTAGTTTTATCTTTAAGAAAACTTTCTAATAAATTAAAAAGATATTTAATTTCTTTTTGAGGTCTCTTCCAGTTTTCTGTAGAAAAAACAAACAATGTTAAAAATTTTATTTTATTTTTTAATGACTCTTCAATAATATTTTCTATAGGCTTTAAACCTGCTCTATGACCAGCATTTCTAGATTTTTTTTCACGTAAACCCCATCGTCCATTACCATCCATTATTATGGCAACATGATTTATTGGGTTCATATAGTCATTATTTCTTTTTCTTTAGAGGCAACTTTTTCATCAACTTTCTTAATATGCTCATCAGTAAAATTTTGAATAACCTTTTCAAAATTTTTTACATCATCTTCACTTATTTCCTTATTTTTTAGTAAATTTTTTAAATCTTCATTGGCCTCTCTTCTAATATTTCTCACTGAAATTTTACATTTTTCACCCATCGACTTAATCATTTTCTTTATATCAGTTCTGCGTTCTTCACTTAAATCTGGAACGGGTAATCTAACAAGCTGTCCATCTATTTGGGGGTTTAATCCTAATTCAGATTTTTTTATGGCTGAATCTACTGCCATAACATTATTTAGATCCCAAACTTGAATATTAATAGTTCTAGGATCAGGTGTTGTAACACTTGCTAACTGATTAATTGGCATTTGCTGTCCGTATACATCAATTTTTACTAAATCAAGCATACTTGAGCTGGCTCTTCCAGTTCTTAATGATGACAAATCTTTTGTGAAAACATCAAAAGTTTTATCCATTTTTTCACTATATTTTTTATCGTCAAACATTTATTCACCAATTTTTAATCTGTAGAAATCTTTAATCTTAAGATCACTGATGCTAAGTTCTTTTAATATATCTTGCACTTTTTTTTTGGGCTCCATAACCCAAGCCTGTGTAAGCAAACTATTATCTTCTTTAAATTTGTTTATTTTTCCAACACTTATTTTTTTTGTAATTTCCTCAGGTTTGCCTGAATTTTTTAGCTCTTCGGCTATAAGACTTTGTTCTTTTTCGATAATTTCTTTATCTATAGAATTAGAGTCAAGTGCTAATGGATTTGATGCCGCGACATGCATGGCAAGCTGTTTACCAAAAGATTTAATATTATCAGAAGTATCTTCAGTTTCCAATGAGACCATTACAGCAAGTTTCGATAAGTTATCTTTTACAACCGTATGAAGGTAGTTGAAATTTTTTGAGCCAGTATTACTAAAAGTTTTAACTCTGCCAATAGTTATTTTTTCACCCATTTTTGAGATCAAGCTTACTAAATATTCTTCAACTGATTTACCATTTTTCATTATTGAGCTATTTAATTTTGCTAAATCAGAGTTTGTGAAATTATTAATTTCACTTAATTCTTTTGCAAATTCTACAAAGTCATCATTTTTAGCAACAAAATCAGTTTCACAGTTTATTTCAATAACTGATGTTTTGTTTACATCACCGCTAGTTGCTATAACTCCTTCCTTAGCATCTCTAGACATCTTTTTGGAAGCTTTTGAAATTCCTTTTATTCTTAAAATTTCTATAGCTTTATCAATATCTCCACTCGATTCTTTAAGAGCTAAATTACAATCTTTGAAGCCAGCGCCTGTTGATTGTCTTAATTGTTTGACTTTTTCTATATCACTCATATTAATTTAATTTAGTCGTGGCTTGTAATTTAGTTTTTTCAAGCAATTTATCTCTATCAATTTCTAAAAGAGTTTTATTTAAGCTCTTTTTTTCGTCTGTCACATCCGGTTTTTCTTCAACTTTTGAAGGAATGGATTTTTTTGCATTTTCAATCGTTTCTTTAATTAAAGAGCAATATAAATCTATCGATCTTCTTGCATCGTCATTTCCAGGTATTGGATATTCAATTCCATCTGGGTTTGAATTTGTGTCTAAAATAGCACAAATTGGTATGCCTAATTTTGATGACTCTGCGATAGCTAAAGATTCATAATTAGTATCAATAATAAAAACTAAATCAGGAACTTTTTTCATTTCCGCAATACCACCCAATGATCTCTCAAGTTTATCCTTCTTTACACTCATTTTTAAAAGTTCTTTTTTAGTAAATCCTCTATTCTCAGCAACAAGATCAGCTTCGTATTTTTTCATTTTTTTAATCGATCCTGAAATTGTTCCCCAGTTAGTTAACATTCCACCTAACCACCTATAATTTACAAA
>MDTF01014427.1_pt1 | contig 12947 bp, 10 predicted proteins | sample 811191 | NCBI WGS metagenome assembly MDTF01 (sample SAMN05326649, study PRJNA326480) | marine metagenome | isolation source: seawater | place: Southern Ocean | collected 2011
AATCATTATCATAAAAATACAATCCCGTTACTGCTATATTTGACTCTGGATTCTTTGGCTTCTCGATTAACTTAAGTACTTTTCCATTTTTATCGATATTTGCCACACCAAATCTACTTGGATCTTTTACCTGGTATCCAAATATTAAAGCCCCATCGACAATATCCTTTCCCTTTTTGAGAGCTGATGAAAAATCATGACCATAAAAAATATTATCACCCAAAATCATACAAACATTATCTGACCCAATGTGCTGTTCACCTAGAATTAATGCCTCAGGAATACCTCGAGGATTATCTTGAATTTTGTAAGAAATTTTTATCCCAAACCTTGACCCATCTCCTAAAAGATTTTTGTACAAAGGAATATCTCTCTTTGTAGAAATAATTAATATATCCCAGATATCAGCAAGCATTAGAACTGATAAAGGATAATAAATCATTGGCTTGTCATACACGGGTAGTAAATGCTTAGAAAAAATTTCCGTTATGGGGTAGAGTCGACTTCCAAGACCCCCGGCCACTATAATACCTTTCATTTCATGCCTACTTTTATACAATTATCCATAATTAAGTTAGAGTCTTTATTTGTTAAATATTGCTTATATAGACCAATATTATTCTTTGATAAATTTGGATCATAGCTTGAGCTTACCGAATGATCAATATCTAGAAAATCACATAATTGCTTGGATTCCTCTTTGAAGTGTAAAACAAATTTTTCGAACTCGATATGTAGAACAGATTTATGAGACCATTCATCTTTCGAGATATGCGCCATTATAGCATTATGATATTTAATAAAATCTGAGACACTTCCTCCATATAGGTTTATATTCTGAGTATATATATCTCTTGGGTCTCTCGATATAACAATAGTCTTTCTTTTGTCTCCGAAGTACTGTGTTGAAGATGCAGGAGACCAAAAACTCCCTGCTTGATCAAATATATAACCCTGTTTATTTTTGGGATAATCTTTGTTTTCAAAAAATAGCCCATCTATAAGTTTTTTAACTGATTTATGAAATACTTCATGAGTCACAGGAATTGGTTTCTCAAGGTTTTTAAACTTTGGCATGTGTCCATTCATGTATCTTATCCAGTCAAGAGTTTTTAAATTTAAGAGATCACGTAAATGAGTAACTTTAAATGAGCATGATGTTATTTCTTGAATAAACTTTTGTATCTCTTGATTATAATTAGGAATTCTATTGGCAAAATGGTAGCCAAGTTTAGGAGGAATTGATATTTTTTTACTTGAATTTCCTAACCTTGCAGCAAGCTCAATAAATTGGATAATTGCATAGCTAGATTTATCAGGATGAAATTCACTAGTTAATGATTTGTGCAAGCATGATAAGCCATCTTTTTCTTGAATTAATCTAAACTCCTGGCCATCTAACGGCTCAAACATATCATTACGTGAAGAAAGGTAATCTTTGATAGCTCCACTTCCAGAATTACCTGATCCAAGAATTATTATTGGCTTAATATTCATCTACTTAATGAGTTCTCTAAAATACTATCCATATCATCCATGGTAATTTTGACTAAGCTATTCTTTGCCCTAGCCTCTGTAAACATTTCACCCTTAAGCCCTTTTAACAAATCTATATCATTAATATAAGATTTAAATACATTTAAAATTTCTAAATTTACAAAAAAGTCTTCAAAGAAAGAAGCTAGATCTTCTGATGACTTACTATCTCCCATCAATCTTTTAGCTAGAAGATTAAACCTACCATCATCATTTTTTATATTAATTTTTAAAATTTCTCTCATTGTAAAGGCACAAGCTATACCGTGTGGAACATTGAAATGTGATGTTAAGGGATATGAAATCGAATGACACATCGCTGTTCTTGTTTGGCTTATCGCTATGCCAGCAAGCATACTGCATTCAGCAAGGCCTTCTCTTGCTTCATTATTATTATGATTAATAATTAAAGGTAATGACTTTATACCGAGCTCAAGTGATCTATAAGCAATATTCAATGTATATTCTGATGCATTGACATTCCATATTGATTCACATGCCTGATTAATGGCATCTAAACCAGTAGATAGAGTTATATCTTTTGGTAGGTTTAAAGTTAAATCAGGATCAATAAATGATGCAGATGGAAATAAAGCATAATGATCAAGTGAATACTTTTTTTTATTTTCTTGATCCCAGAAAGTTGCAAAAGGAGTCATTTCAGCTCCAGTTCCTGATGTTGTGGGGAGTGCAAACAAAGGAATAACCTTTACAGAGCTGAGTTGTTTAGGGTTTTCAATAATGTCTATTATAGAAATAGCTTCAGTTTTAATATTTTTTGATACAGATATTGCTTTTCCAGAATCAATTACACTACCTCCTCCAAAAGCTATAACAACATCAAATGAGTAATTCCTAATTTTCTTAATCTGGTCTTGAATATCATTTATAGTTGGGCTCTCTTTAACGTTGTCTATCCAAATATTATTAGTATCTTTTGCAATTAAACTTAGAATTGAATCATTTGTAAATTGCTCTCTTCCTCTCTTAGAGCAAACAATAAGACACTTTCTTCCATCAATATATTCTAATAATTTTTTTCGAATGCCAGTTCCGAAATTAATTACGACTGGATTATAATATTTATAGTTACTTTTCAAAGCTAACTGCCTAAAAGTTTTTTAAATAACTCTTTATTAGTAGCTGGTGACTCTTTCGGTCTACCCAAATCTTTTCTAGCACCCGGGATTATATGTATTTCCATAAATGATGGTCCATCTGAATTTAAGATATCTTGAAGACCTAATCTGATGTCATCAATTGATAGCAGGGGTCCAAGGATATTCTTGTATCCACATGCTTTTGCAACTTTAGTAAAATTTATATCGAAACCTAGCGTAGGTTGACCGCCGACGGAGTCATGCACCCCATTATTTAAAAGTATGTGCCTGAACTTCCTTGCATCACTTGTACCAATACTAGCCATTCCACCAAGATGCATAAGAGCGGCTCCATCACCATCTAAACATACAATATTTTTTTCAGGCTTTGCTAAAGATATACCTAAGGCAATTTGAGATGCGAATCCCATAGATCCGACAGTTAGAAAATCTTTAGAGTGAGTCATATTTAATGCCTCTCTGGAGTCATATAACTCTCTAGAAATCATACCAGTGCTTGATACAATAAAAGTTTCATCAGGCAACTCTGTACAAATTAATTTAATAACCTCCTCGCGTGATAATTCAACCTCTTTAGATTGAGAATTAACTTGATCTATATTCGATTTTGAAAATGTATCTTTGTTAACAAGGATTACAACTGGTCCATTGACTTCTTTAGCTTTATTGGTTGCCCATAAAGCTTGTTTTTCTGCCTTAACCTCCTCAGTAGAAAGTATTTGATAGGGAATTTCCATAGCCTCTAACATAGCAGGGGTAACTCTTCCCTGTTTAATATGCTGAGGTTCATCTTTAAAATTCTTTATATTTGGATTTCCTCGCCAACCAATTAGCAAGACCATAGGAACACCATAAACCTCATTATCTGCAAGAGATAAAAGTGGGTTAATCGTATTGCCAAGGCCTGAATTTTGAAGATAAACTAAAGATATTTTATTAGTTGCTAAATAAAAACCGGCGGCTAAAGATACAGCAGAGCCTTCACAAGTTGTAATAACATGATTTTCTTTAGGTAGGCTTGCATCGGCATACTTACAGAATTCTTTCAGGAGTGAATCTGGAACTCCAGCTAAGAAACTAATTCCTGCATTCTTAAGAGAGTTGTAGAAAAAATCAGGGGAAATCATTATTTGGCTCCAGAGAAGAATTTTAATATTTTTATAATCTGCAGTGAGTATACATAGGATGTAAAACCACTGTAGATAATTTTATTACTGCTAATATTAGTCATAATGTCTTTTATTTGAAATAGGCACTATTATCAAGAATATTGTCAGCAAACGCAAAGCTAGCAGTAAATGCTGGCGATATTGCATTAACTATATGTGAAGATGATGTCTCTTCAATAACTATAAAATCTTGAACTAAACATTTTTGATTTAAATCATATAGCTGAGGTCTTATTCCAACTTTTGGACTCTTTTCTATGTGATCCATTGACAAATTTGGAATGATGGACCTTGCAGCTGCTAAAAACCTATGAGGCAGCCATTCTAATGCCTGATCGAGAATATAATGACGCATTTTTTTATCAATAAACATTTGAGCAGACATATGATATGCAAATTCTGCAGCCACTCTAGGCTCAATATGTTTAATTCCTTGGTAGTTCTCCCTTCCCAGAGCAGGTGTTGCAGTAGGACCTAAATAAATCTTTCCACCAAAACCCGGGGTGACGTGGACACCGAGGAATGGAACCTCTAAATCTGGGACTGGATATAGGTTAGTATTAAATTTGAATGGAGCATTTTTTTTCAGTTGCCAATATGCCCCCTTAAATGGAAGCATTGTATATTGCTCACCAACACCAAACTTATGAGCAACTCTATCTGCCTGGAGACCTGCACAATTAAAGGCAAAATCAAAGTGTAATTGAGTACCGTTGGATAAATTGATTGCCCTCTTATCTTTATTTAGTCTCCAATCTTTTTCAAAAAATTGAAAACTAATTCCTTTTTTTTCAAGTTTATCTTTAAGTCTATTAACAACAAGCAATGGATTAACAACACAAGTTTCAGGACTCCATATTGCTCTTCCAGTACTAGTATAGCCATCAGGCACTATTTTATTAAATTGAGTTCTATCAATTAATTCTACCTTAGCGCCATTTGCAATACCTCTTTTTAAAAGAACCTCTAGTTGACTATCTAGCTCTTGTTTTTGTGGAGTTATAACTTTGCCACACTCAATAATTGGTAAATCTTCTCTTTTACACCATTCTTTTAACCTTCTAGCTCCTTCAACACAGACCTTAGCCTTTGCCGAGCCTGGTTCATAATATATACCAGCATGGAGAACTCCGCTATTTCTCCCAGAAGTATGCATCCCAACTCTAGGCTCCTTGTCTAAAATTGTTATGGATAAATTTGGAAAACGTTCATTGATTTGATTGGCAAGTGACAATCCAACCATTCCGGCGCCAATAATACAAATATCAGAAGTTATATTAAAATTCATAATAATGAATTAATTTTTGCTTTTCTTATTACGATAAAAAAAGGGATTTAGGGTAATCAATTATTTTGTTCCAGGGATTAATTCTAAAACTTCTTTTATCGGCATCATATTATCATCAGCCTCTTTAGATCTATCATTTTCTAAAATTGAAATAGCAGTTTTTACCATAGCTGGATATGCGCTTCGCAGTAACTGATTGGCGTATATTATAATATTCGCTCCATTTGCTATCAACTCATCCTCTTTTACAGATGAGTAACTAGAGGGAACAACAACCAAAGCTTTTTTATTTGGTAGCTCTTTATATAATTTACAAAACTCAAATATCTCATCAGGATTTTTCTGTCTACTATGAATCATAATACCGTCAGCACCGGCGTCTAAATATGCTTTTGCTCTTTTTATAGCATCATCCATGCCTTGGTCTAAAATTAGGCTTTCAATTCTAGCAATAACCATAAAGTCATCTGATAGTTTTGCACTAACTCCAGTTTTAATTTTGTGACAAAAATTTTCAATGCTATCTTGTGTTTGAGCAACATCAGTACCAAAAAGTGAATTCTTTTTGAGTCCGGTCTTGTCCTCAATAATTACAGCAGAGACGCCGAGGCGTTCTAAAGTTCTAACAGTAAAAGAGAAATGTTCTGCCTGACCTCCGGTATCGGCATCGTAAATTATAGGCTTTGTAGTAACTTCTATTACCTCATTTAAACCTGTCATTCTTTCTGAAACATCAACGACTTCATTATCTGGCTTCCCTTTTGCCGTGGATGAGGTAAGGCTGCTTGCCCACATGCCATCAAACTCTTTTTTCCCTTTTATAGTATCAATCGAAGCATTCTCTATAACAAGTCCGCTAAGCGCATTATGAATATCTAAAAATCGTACTGTTTTTTTTGCTTTCAACATTCTTGTCAAAGATCTCATTCTAACTTCAGGAGATGTTCCAATCTCCTTCATAGCAGAATGTAAGCTTGATGAAGAAATTCCTTCTGTATAAGGAATTTCAATAAGCTCGCCGCCCCATTCTCTCAACACCTCAATGACTCTAGCTCTAGTTTCTTTTTGAATGCCTTCTTTCCAATCATCGCCGTGAAGAACAAAATTAGGTTTAATTTTCTTTAGGTTAGCCACATAATCTAACGTTTCTTGTGGTATTACTTTTGAAACTCCTTTAATGTTTTCTACAATAATAGAGCGTTGTTCATATGTCATGAATGGAACTCTTTTATAGCTAGCAATTGCCTCATCGGTCAATAGTCCAATTACTATTGTTCCTAAATCATTAGCTTTATTAATTATATTAATGTGACCTGGGTGAATTAGATCGCAGCTCAGTCCAAGATATACAATTTTATCGTTTTTAGAAGAAGTCATAGATGTCCAGAATATTATTAATAAACATTATAATCTAGTGAAGAAATAAAGCATATGTCATATAGATGATTATTTAAGACAATCCTCTATTCCAATATGGATAACTCTCTAAATGAGCTACTAGTTTCAATTAATTCATCAAAAGTTCCATAGGATTTAATCTTACCTTCATGCATTTCAATTATTAAATCACATTTCTTAACTGATTGAAGACTATGAGAGACCATTAAAACAGTTCTTTTTTTATCCCTAAGTATGTTTTCAACTATTTTATGCTCTGTCATATTATCTAATGCACTTGTAGCTTCGTCTAATATTATAACGGATGATTTTTTGTACAAAGATCTTGCTATACCAATTCTTTGCCTCTGTCCTCCAGATAGGTTTGAACCATTCTCGCCGACAACTGTATTAAACTGATCGGGTGTTGATAATATAAAATCGAGTATTTGCGCATCCTTGGCTGAATTAATTAATAAAGATTCATTAATCTCAATACCTTCGTCACATTGAGTTATATTTTCGGCAATAGTTGCATCTGTTAAATACACGTTTTGCGGCACATGCGAGATCAATGAATGCCAGGCATCAATAGAAGATTGATTATTAATTGGTATATCGTCAATATAGAGATGCCCCTTATCGGGATGCAGAAGACCTAAAACTATATCCATAAGAGTGCTTTTGCCGCATCCTGTTGAGCCCACAAAAGCTACGGCAGAATTTTTAGCAATGGTTATATCAATTCCATTTATGGCCTCGATCGACTTCCCAGGATAACTAAAAGCTAAACCATCAAGTTTTATTTGCTTATTAAAATGAATTTTACTTTGATAATTGTTACTAGTTTCTATTGCTTTCTCTTCTAAAATATTTATAACATCATTCAGTGGAGATATATTTCCTGTCATAGTTGCCCAGCTTCCATAAATTTGCTGGAATGCAGGTAGCAATCTTTGCCCTGCCATAGCGATAGTCCCTAGCATTGCAATAATTGCGAACCCAGATGAGCTAGGATTTTGAAAGAAAGCTACTGCAACAATAATGATAATGCTAATAGATTCTAAGATGTACCTAGGAATATTAGATAAAACTATTATTGAAGCCTGTGATCTCCTTAAACTTATATCTTTTTTATTATACTTTTGCTCGAAAACATAATAAGACTTGCTTAGAATTATGTCTCTTATACTAGATAAGCTCTCGTTAGAAATTCTTAAAATATCATCTCTCTTTAAAGAAATATTATCGCTATCTGATGCAAGGAGCTTGTAACATAATTGAGAGATTAAAATATATATACTTGCCAGAACTACAACTGATATAAATACTATCGTTGGATTTAAAAACATTAAAAAAGTTACAATAAATACTACAAGTAATGATGCTGAGATTAACTGGAGAGCTGGTTGGATTGATCTATATATAACATCATCAATTTTAGTAGCAATTATACTCAGCACATCATTACTATTTTGTGTTTTATGGCTTATGTAATCTTGAGATAAAGTGCGCTGAAAAACTTTAGTACTAATTTCTGAACCTGCTGCGAATGCCATATTGGTATTAAAAACTAGCTGACCAATCCTTAATAAGCTTGATATTACTACTGAAACTAAAAACACCAATGTTAATGGTGCTATCAGCTCATTAGCAGTCTCATATCCAAAGTAAAGAAAAATAGAACTGAGTGTTGCATTTTGCATCAAGATATCTGGAGCTGTTAGTATAGCTAGGAAAGGTAAAACAGCACTTATACTCAATACGTCTGCAAGAGAGCTAAGAACCATGAGAATAATTAAAAAAATAAATTTAATTCTTCTAGCAAATGAAAAATGTAAAAATAAATTCTTAAGAAGGCCTATATTTGATTTCATTATTTATTCATGCCTCTGATTTTTATAACTTTTATCTTGAATATTTTCTACCCACTTCATGTTGGATAGATACCATTTTATGGTTTTCTCAATTCCTAATTTAAAATTGTGCTGAGGCTTCCATCCCAACTCGTTAGATATTTTTGATGCATCGATGGCATATCTGATGTCATGACCGGGTCTATCACTAACAAAAGTAATCAAATCTTTATAGCTTTTGATAGACTTTTTATTGCCCGAAAGAGAGATATTCTCTGAGGGAGGGCATAGGTCGTCAAGAATAGAGCATATCGTATGAACGACATCAATATTCTGAATTTCATTATTTCCGCCAATATTATATGTCTCTCCAACCCTTCCCTTTGTAATAACTTTATATAAGGCTGAAGCATGGTCTTCGACGTAAAGCCAATCTCTAATTTGATCACCCTTTCCATAGACTGGGATGTTATCTCCACTCAAGGCACTCAGAATAGTCAAGGGGATAAGTTTCTCTGGAAAATGAAAAGGTCCGTAATTATTTGAGCAATTTGTTATGAGTATCGGTAAGTTAAATGTTCTATGCCATGCCCTGACTAAATGATCTGAACTTGCCTTAGAAGCTGAATATGGTGAACTGGGTGAGTAAGATGTATTTTCAGTAAATAATAAGCCTGAGTCACCTAGATCACCAAATACCTCATCTGTACTAATATGGTGAAATCTAAAACTTTCCTGAAAAGTCTTATCAAGACCTACTAGATATCTTCTTGAGGCTTCTAGCAATGCATATGTTCCTAAGATATTTGTTTTTATGAACTCATCTGGTCCTTCTATAGATTTATCAACATGGCTTTCAGCTGCTAGATGCATTACAACATCTGGATTATATTTTTTAAATATCTCATTAAGATGACTTTCATCGCAAATATCAACCCTTTCAAAAGCATACCTTTCACTTGAAGATATTGATTCTAGATTCTGAAGGTTTCCAGCATAAGTAAGTTTATCAATATTAATGACACTATCTTGAGTAGAAGTAATTATATGCCTAATTAGAGCTGATCCTATAAAGCCAGCTCCCCCTGTAATTAATATTTTCATAGATCTTGATGGATCATTAGTTTTTTATGTACCAAGACATGGCCTTTGAAATTCCTTGAGCAATATTATATTGAGGATCATAGCCAAGGTTATTTCTTGCCTTATCGATACAGGCTTGCGAATGTCTTACATCTCCGTCGCGAAAATCTCGAAAAATTGGATTATTTTTAATATGCACTTGATTGGCTGATAGTGACTCTTTGATAAGCTCATATAAATCTACCAATGATGTTCTATCTCCAACAGCAACATTATAAATATTATTCTTAGCCGATTCTTCTGCTAAAGCTGCAAGTAAGTTAGCTTGAACTGCATTTTCAACAAAACAGAAATCGCGGCTTGTTTCTCCATCGCCATTTATATAAACATCCTCTTTATTAATCATTGATGCTGTCCATTTTGGGATAACTGCAGCATAAGCTCCATTAGGGTCTTGACGTTTGCCAAAGACATTAAAGTATCTTAAGCCTATAGATTTAAAACCATAAGATCGTGCAAATACTTCAGCATATAATTCATTCACATACTTTGTGACGGCATAAGGTGAAAGCGGCTTACCTATATTTTCTTCAACCTTGGGTAGATCTTTATGATCCCCATAAGTAGAGCTGCTGGCGGCATAAGTAAAACTCTTAACATTATTATTTTTTGCAGCCTCAAGCATATTAAGGAATCCTGAAATATTAGAGGCATTAGTTGCAACTGGATTCTCAATAGACCTAGGGACTGAGCCAAGGGCTGCCTGATGAAGGACATAGTCGGCATGACTGCATATCATATTACAGTCAGCTAGATTTGTTATGTCTCCTTCATGAAATTTAAAATTCTTCCATTGATCAGCAGATACAATACTTTTAACTTCATCTAAGTTTTTTCTATGTCCAGTTGAAAAATTATCAAGACCTACCACAACTTGATTAAGTTTGAGCAACTCCTCAAGTAAGTTTGATCCTATAAAGCCAGCTACTCCTGTTATTACCCAGGTATTTTGAAGTGATTTTAGCTCTTTTTTTATATTATCTAATCGCATTATCGTTGAATAGAGATTTATATCCTAAGATCGGTATCAGATGCTGAAAATACGTACTTTAAATCAAATAAAATACTTTTATCCTTAGCATGAGATCTAATAACCTCAACACCCATCTCCTTAAATTGATCATGCCCTACCGCAATAATAATTGCATCATATTTTGAGACTTCAATTTTATTTAAAAGCTCTATATTATACTCTTTTAATGCTTCTTGATGATCCACCCAAGGATCATAGCAATCAACTCCTGCTCCATAAGAGCCAAGCTCATTAATAACATCTATCACTTTGGTATTTCTAACATCTGGACAATTTTCTTTAAAAGCAAAGCCCATTACTAAGACTTTTGATTCTTTTACTGATATTTCTTCAGAAAGCATTTTTTTTACCAGCTGACTTGCTACATGATGCCCCATAGAATCATTAACTCTTCTTCCTGCTAAAATCATTTCGGGATTGAATCCTAGAGATTGTGCTTTATAGGTAAGATAATATGGATCTACGCCTATACAATGGCCACCTACAAGACCTGGTCTAAAATTAAGAAAATTCCATTTAGTTCCTGCTGCCTTTAAGACTTCCTCAGTATCAATTTCTAGAATATTAAATATAAGCGATAACTCATTAACCAATCCGATGTTTACATCTCTTTGGGTGTTTTCTATAACCTTTGCAGCTTCAGCAACTTTGATCGAGGAAGCCATATAGGTTCCTGCAGTAATTATTGATTTATATAAACTATCAATAATGCTAGCTATTTCCGGTGTAGAACCGGAAGTAACTTTCAGAATATTGGTAACTGTGTGCTCTTTGTCACCTGGATTTATTCTTTCTGGACTATATCCTGCATAAAAGTTTTTATTAAAAGAGAGATTGGAGATATTTTCAATTATAGGAACGCACTCTTCTTCTGTTGCTCCTGGATATACTGTTGATTCATAAATGACTATATTACCTTCGCTTATAACAGCACCAATCATTTCACTCGCTTTTATTAAAGGAGTTAAATCTGGCTGCTTATATTTATCAATAGGAGTTGGAACCGTGACGATATAAATATCTGCAACATTAATATCTAAAGTATTGCTTGTAAATGAAAGTTTATTTGAGCTCAATATTTGATCAGAATTGAGCTCGAGTGTAGAATCCATGCCTTTTCTTAAAGCATCAAGCCTTGTTTCATTGATATCAAATCCTATTGTTTCATATTTTTTACCAAATTCTACAGCTAGGGGAAGTCCGACATATCCAAGCCCAATAACACATATCTTCAATTCAGCAGAATCTAGAAGAGAATTTAATTTTAAAATATTATCCATGGTATTTTTAGTTAGCAGATTATAGTCTAGTAAGAATATTTTTAAATTTTTTACCTATATGCAAATGAAATTACTAAGATTTATGGAACAAGTAGTGCCTTATCAAGACAGCTAAACTAGAAAAAATTATTCCCAAAAAAGCACCTAAGATACATAAAATAGACCTGTTAGGAGCTGATCTTACCTCAGGTACAAACGCTCCGTCTATGAATGAGACTAAGTAATCTTTCCGAATATTAGCAAACATTTTTGTTTTAAGTTGAGAGCTAATCAAATTGTTCAGTGATTTTCTCATATCAGTTTGCTGTACTTTTGGTAGCTGATTCTGAAGGAAGTCTAAGGCAAGTATTGATTCATCTAAATCCCTAATCCTAGAAACTATATTTAATTCTCTAATGACCAAATCTAAGAACTCTTTTGCAAAAATTGGTGATAAATGAGAAAAAGAGAGTTTAATAAAGCCAGATTCTGAGTCAATATTAATATTTAAGTCTTTTATGTATTTGGGATATATTTCTAAATGCGATGGAACTTTCTTTCTATTGATTGAAGTCTCTCTTATCCATTCTCCTTTAAGAGGATCAAATAGAGCTAGATCATAAGTTATTTTTTTTGATGAGTTATTGAATGATTTAGCAGCAAAAAGATTCTCAGTTATTCCTTCAAATTTAAGTAAATGTTGTAAAAAATCTCTAGATTTAATAGTTTCTACTGCATAATCAGATTTTTTAGATGAGCTTGAGGGTAATGAAATTCCAGCAATTGAAGCCAATCCACCATATTGCGAAGACATTGAAGACAGTCCACCCCTATCTTCTGAATCATTAATCTGAAGTAATGCCGATGATGTATAAATATTTGCTAAAGAGAGAGAGTAAATAATTGCGACTATTGAGAAAACTAAAGTTACTAAAGATATGGTAATTTTAGAACTCCAGATAACTCCAAATAATTCTAAAAGATCAATTTCATCATTTTTATTTTTCATATACATCCAATCATAATCTTATATTTAAATACACTTTTTTACATCTAACATAAAAAAAATTTAAAACATGGTACCCGGAGCCGGACTTGAACCGGCACGCTATTTCTAGCGAGGGATTTTAAGTCCCTTGTGTCTACCAATTCCACCACCCGGGCA
>MDTF01014752.1_pt1 | contig 12947 bp, 11 predicted proteins | sample 811191 | NCBI WGS metagenome assembly MDTF01 (sample SAMN05326649, study PRJNA326480) | marine metagenome | isolation source: seawater | place: Southern Ocean | collected 2011
AGCCGGAATCCAACCTAGTTCATTCTTAATTTTAGATGCATCAATCGCATACCTAGTATCATGACCTGGTCTATCTTCAACAAATTTAATCAGATCTTTGTAATTACTCAATCCCTTTGGCTTTTTAGAAGGGGCTAGCTCTTCTAGAAGATCACAAATCGTCAACACAACCTCTATATTTTTTTTCTCATTACTACCGCCTATATTGTAAGTCTCACCTATTCTGCCTCGCAAAATAACATCCATAAGGGCCTTTACATGATCGTCCACATAAAGCCAGTCTCTTATTTGAGAGCCGTCGCCATACACTGGGATGGCTTTTCCCTGAAGTGCGTTTAAGATAACGTGTGGAATTAATTTTTCAGGAAAATGATAAGGACCATAGTTATTTGAGCAGTTTGTAATCAAGGTTGGGAGTCCATATGTTCTATGCCAAGCTCTTACAAGATGGTCAGATGCAGCCTTTGATGCGGAATATGGAGATGATGGGTCATATGATGAATCTTCTGTAAAAAAGTCATTCATATTATGAAGATCGCCAAAAACTTCGTCTGTAGAAATATGATGAAATCTAAAAATCTTTTTAGTCTTTTCATCGCAATCGCGAAGATATTCTCTAGATGCCTCTAGTAAATTAAAAGTACCAATGATGTTTGTTTGCATAAAGTCATCAGGTGAATCTATTGACCTATCAACATGACTTTCAGCGGCTAGATGCATTACAGCATCTGGAGAATATTTTTTAAATAAATTAGTTAATTCAGTCTTGTTGCAGATATCAACTTTCTCATGATTAAATCTATCGTTGTTTATGGCTTCAGGATAAGATTCAACATTACCGGCATATGTTAACTTGTCTATATTAATTAAAATAAAATCAGTGTTATTAATACAATGGCGAACAAGGGCGCTTCCAATAAAGCCGGATCCACCTGTAATGAAAATTTTCAAAAAAGTTACCTGCTAAAACTTAAAATATTTCTTTAGGATTATAAAATTTATAAGCCTTTGCCTTAATCCCAATAAGTGCCTAAAAATTAATATTGCTGCTTTCTTAATTTTCTTATTTTTTGAAATAAATTTAGAAACCATTATCCTAAATTTTGATTTTTCTTGGACAAAGTAATCATCGGACATGGGTTCTCCGTTATTTTCTACCCATGTCGAATCTATAGAACAAATTTTTCTATCTATATCAAAGGCTACAAATGATTCATAAAAATGAACAGAAGATATTTGTTTTTCATTTATTTTTTTATTCTTAAAATGATCATATCTATAATTTATACCATCAATTATATTCTTTGAATATGAAATAAAAGAATTTTTACTTGGACCTCCAAAATCATTCATGTAACTTGTATGGGTATCTTCAACTAACAGCAATCCACCATCATTAATATGAGGAATAACACATTCTGTAGTTATAATTTGATGATCAAATTCATGACCTCCATCGTCTAAAATAACATCAACATTTCCAATCTTTTTAAATAAGCTATCCCAAAAAACTGGATCAGACTGACTTCCAATATATATTTCAAATCCGTCTTTTTCCCATTTTTTAGCACCTTCGTTAATATCAATACCTATAATTCTTGCTTTATCACCAAAGTAATCCCTCCACATAAAAAGAGACCCACCTTGAAAAATACCAATTTCTATAAAAGTGAACTCAGTGTCAACATATTTTGAAAATAATTTATCATATACGTCAAAATAAGTTGAATGCTTGACGCTTTTTATAGGTGAGTTTTGAAAAGAGTTTAAGGTATTTTTAATCATAAATATTTATATATAAATCGATGCTTTATTGGCTTAGCGTCTCAAAGTTAATCTTGGTGCGAATTTTATCATTAATCCACCCCCATTTATTAAAATATCTAATCATATTTAGAAACATAATCCTAAAAATAGCTAAAGATTTAACATAAGCTTTGCCGTGCTCATGAAAGATAGTTTGAGATGATAGGAGCATTTGTTTTGAATGAAAAGCAATCCTTCTACTTAAATCAACATCTTCCAGGTATAGAAAAAATCTTTCATCAAAAGCTCCAATTTCTTTAATTGTAGCCGTTCTCAAAAACATGAAACAACCAGACAAAAATGGAGCTGAAAAATTTTTTTTTGTCTTATAAAATTCACTTAGAGCAAAACTCTTCTTGTGGATATTATTAATAAATTTTGGCATTATTGGTATAACGAATCTAAAAATTAAATCAAATGGGCCTGGAATTAGTCTTGCTGGATATTGTTGAGTTCCATCGGGATATAAGATATTTGGGACAACATTTCCTATATCTTTATTTTTTTCCATAAATTCAAAACAGCTATCAACCACATTATTATCAAAAAAAACATCAGCATTAATAACTAAGTGATAAAAAATAGTATCGGTATTTAAAGAATTTTTTATTGCTATATTATGTGCTCTCCCATATCCCAAGTTTTTATTATTATATAAATACTTAATTTCTAATAACTTGGGTTTATAAAGAGATGTTAAGTCTAGTTTTGTTTCAGAGTTATCAATTAAAGTAACTAAGTTAATATTTAGTGATGAATCCATTGATCTTAAGCATCTATTGAGATAGTTAATATCAGTGTTGTATAAAACAATCGATGCATTTATATTTTTCATATTTAAATATTCTTACCATGTAAAATTAATAGAGTTCTTAAAACCAAGCCCTTCACCTGCTAAAGCGTCTAATATCAGAGAATGTTTGTCTTAAAAAATTATCTAGTTTAGAAATAACTCTAATCATCTTTTGTTCAGGCCTCCCTAAAAAACTTGTAACATTATAATACTCATACTCTTCTGGAGACTCTTTTGAGAAAAAATAGTTAGTAATGCATAGCCTTTGTTTATTTTCAGATTTAATTGAATCTACTGAATGCCAGGAACTTCTGTTTGTCTCCATTATAATTAATCTATTAAATTTAGGGTATAGTTTGATAGAATTTTTAACATTATTATCCCATAGCTCAAGGTTTCCACCATCAATAGATGTAATGTTGGGATCAATATAAAAAAGTAAATTTAATCTCCTATAAAATTTTCTAGACCCATCGTGAGAATTATCAATATGGGGATTTAAAAAATCATTTTTTTCCATTTTAGATATGCCTGCTGCATATAGAGAAGAATCATGCCTAAGATTATCTATATTTGTTATTTCAGATATAATTTTTGCAATTTCAGAATCATGAAATGATTCAAAAATATTAATTAAATTTATATGAGAAGCTTTAATATTTTTAAATCCTGATTTCTTTTCTCTAAAAGTATTCTTTTTCTTCCAATTTATGCCTACCCTATCTGAATTAACGGTATTAAACAAAATAAGCGCTGTATCTGCATCAAGCAGATTATCCAGTATAAAAAATTTTGTACTTGTTGAGGGGTTATTTGAGTTAAATTGTTCTTTTAACTTATCCAGGTTAAGGGTGAGCTTTATTTTCATTTGATTTAATAAATCGGCTCTATTTAAAACATCTATATTTTTATGCATTGCTTGTTCCGCTCAGAGATTTGTTAAAAATAATTCTTGCTGTAAAAAATATCAATACAGCTACATAAACATATGATCTTGTATAGGTTGGTTCTTTAATTAGAATTCCAAGCAGCAGGGTTAGAGAAAAGATAAAGTTAAAAATATAAAATTTTTTTTCGTTACTATCTTTAAATTTAATAACGGTTTTTATAAATAAAAGTAATTCTTTAAAAATCTCAAATAATAAAAATAGGAAAAATACAAAGCCTAACTCTATAACTATTCTATAGGCCATCGAATAACCATCTAATCTATTTTGACCAACTTTGCGCCATACCTCTAATTTATAATGCGTATCTGATATAAATTCAAAACCGCCAGTAGATCCTAAACCAAATCCAAAGACTGGAGAGTCTGCAAGACTTGTTAAAGCCTGATGAAGCCCTTGAAGCCATGAAACAACTGATAGGTTGTTGCTTCCAACAAAAGTAAGCCTATCTATAAAATGCTGTTGTGAGGATAGATAGAAAGCCATTGTAAGAAATAATGACACTGATGCGAATAAAATAGTAAATTTATATAGAATATTATTTGAAATTAATAAAGAAACCATTAAGACAAAAACCATTGATAATAAATATGTAACTATGTGCATGGACAAAGTAGCTGATGCTAATATAAAAGCAGTTAAGCCGACTAGTAAGAATAATAGAGAGTCTTTTAGGCTAAGCCTCATAAGTAATAACAGGCTAAATGAAGCTACTGATATGGAGTATAAAAAAAGTCCAGCATAGGATGGCTCATCAAAAAAGCCCCTAGGCCTAAATACAAGATTACTAAATCCTCCCGTATCCATGCCAAAAATAAACTGCTTCAAGAACCAAATAGATGTCACAAAAAATCCAAACATGAATGCAAGAAATAATAAACGCTGGTTATAAAATATAAAATCTTTCTTTAAAAAAATTAGGAAAAGTCCTCCAGTCCAAATAATACCGGAGAGTAATCTTGCTGAACTGGCATATTGAAAATAGAGAATTTTAAATGCTTCTAAGATCAAAAAAATAGTAAAGAAAATAACTACAGATATGTTCAATTCTTTTTTATCTTTTTGAAAGAAAATTACTGCAAAAAGAATTAAAAAACAGCTCAAATCATATCTTGATGAAGCAGCAGGTACGGCAAGATTTTGAAATACCATCAATCCGCAACCTAAGAATATAAATAGCCCAAGAAAAACATTAGATTGAATTACTTTTTCCATTTGAATATTGAAACAGTTCTGTAGATAGCTTCTCTAAAAATTGATATAAGATATTCTTTATTACCGGCATTGGTTGGAATTATGCAGCCCTGACTTCCAATTTCTCCAGATAGACGATGTTCGAAATAAATACAAATAGCTTTTTTTTCCAGTAATTCATTATTTATTTTATTTTTACCTGAATTCCATTTATAGGGAGAGAAATTGCTCTTTACTGAAGATAGTAATAAGTTATAGAAAGGCTTATCTATATTAGATGAAAAAATATCAGCTTCTATATTTCCAGCATAACCATCTTTCTCTAGACAAGTCTCTAAGGAAGACAAAATATCTAAACCTCTTTTATTAACGGCAAAGCAATAAGACGGTATGAAGATATTTAAATCACTCCATGGATTTTTATGGCATATGGAGTGATATCTACTTCCCTTGCCAATAATGACAGGATCATTAATAGCATTTAAAAGTTCGAAGTTCTTGAGAAGCATCTTAAACTCATAATTACTATTATGTTTGGTAAAAAAACTATCATTTATAAATATTACACTATCTATTTCTTCTTTAGATGACTCAAGATAATGAGAAGTGCCTTCAAAATAAGCAGAAAAATCTAAATATTTATTTGAGCCATGGATTATTTGCCAATCTTTATTATTTATAATAATTTCAGTACTTTTTGAGTTGGAAACTATCAAACCTTGAGATTTAAAATTATATTTTTTTTCTAATTTTAAAATCTTCTTGACCAAATCTGAAGGGGGCAGCTCAAAACTACAAACAATGATATTTAATTTATTCATAATCTTAATATCCAATGCTTTTACTTATTATTAGAAAGCAATATTTTAAATAGCTCATCCCAGTCATTAGAAAATGGTTGTTCAGGATCTTCAATAGCATGTTCATTAAAGTTATTATCCATTGCTTTAAGCATTTTGTCAGTCAAATCTGCACTGCTAAGTGGGTTAAAGAATAATACCTTATTATAATTATTAACAGTTTCATGGGCGTATGGAAGATCAGAGATTAGTATTGGTAATCCAAATTCCTTAGCCTCAGAGACTGGCAGGCCCCATGTCTCTAGCTTACTAGGAAATACCAGGCAATCTGAATTTTTATATAATTCAAAAACTTCATCTCTAGTAACAAGACCTTTAAATTCAACATTAGGCAAATCAGAGTATTTTTTTAGTAAATTTTTTGTATATTTATTTTCAGAACCGTCGATTGTGACAATCACCTTATATTTCAAACTTGGATAATTAGAGTTAATAATATTTACTGATTCAAAAATGAGCTCAAAGTTTTTGAAAACTCTTGGAAATGAAGGGTAAAGAAAAACAAAATCTGGTCCTTGAGTAATATTATCTTTACTAGAAAAGTAATTCTGTGATTGCGGATAGGAAACAATAATTTTATTTTTGCTAATATTAAAAATCTTATTAAATTTATCCCTTAACCAGTCTTGCTGAATGATAATATAGTCATTTTTCTTGATATTAATAGAGTAGAAAAAAAGATAAAGAATATTTTGCAGAAAAAAGAGCTTATCTAATAAAACCTCTTTCAAAGATATTTTATAAAAAGCAGATGCATTGTGACAATATACAGCCGTAATTTTAGAAGATACATTGGCAGATAAGTCTTGAAGTGAAAGCCAGAGATAAGGATTCATCAGTAAAGATAATTTTTTAAAATAAAAATATTCCAAATAAAATCTAATAAAATAGGAGCTACTAGATTTTGGAAACTCAATAAATTCAACATTATTAAATTTATCTACTTGGATTATTTCTTTTGAATGAACTAAGGCAGTAATCTTATATTTGTGTGATAAAAAATTGTTAGCGTGATGCAAAACATCCTCCAAGATAGCCAGTGTTCCACTAGTTCTAAGGTTTACGGCAGATATTACAATTAATTTTTTAGAGCTTATTTCAAACCCTTCCTGAGGATTCAGGTAATAGTTAAAAGCATGATCTATTTTTGATATAACAAGGGCGTTGAAACTAAGAAGAGAATTAAATTGTGGGATAGATTTTAAAAAAAACTCATCATTGCCACATACATATTGAACAACATTTTGCTGATATAAAATTGCCTCAAATGTAGAAGTAGTATTAAAACCTATGCAAAAATTAAATTTACCGGAGAGTAAAGTATCAGCAAGGTCGTCTCTATAATCAATGGTGAAATTTTTAAAGCTATAAGTGAGTCTTTTTGCAAGGTAAAAAGATGAAGGATGAGGTCTTATAAGAAAATCTTTATCAGTATTTTTTAAAAGCTTAATTAGATTTTTTATTTCTGATTTATATTTTATTCTAGGGAGCAAAACTAATATTTTATTTATTTTTAAATCATTTTGATAAATAGGAGTGCCTTTGGCATTTGGGTAGATATGTTTAGTTAGAATTACATCATCTGGAACTAATTCTTGTATTTGATCTATGGTAAATTGAGACCAACAAAGAAGCTCATCTGCACAAATATTTTCATAGTTTATAGTTTCAAACGGCGTTGTATTTTGATAGTGATAGTAAATTCCATGTTGAAGTGATGATGTTTTTATAGCTCTTTTTTTAAAATAAAAAGAAAGGAAGGATTCAAAAAAATAAGAACTGTTGAAAGCAATATATTTTGTTGATTTAAAGTTTTGAGCCTCTAATTCAAATATAGTTATTGCTGCATAGGTTTTTAGAAAAATAATAAGAAAATTATCATAAATTTTACAATTTTGTTTTAATTCTGTAAATTTATAGAAAGTGATAAAAAATTTTATTAGAGTTAATGGTGATCTTGGTCTGATTTTTATAGATCTTACTGCCTGATTGTTATAGACGCTCTGATCTAAAAAATTATTTATAAGAGTTTGGTAAGATGGTCTTTTTGATGGATTAGTTAGCAAAATATCAGAAGGATTCTTTATAGAATATCTCACGAAAATCATATAAAAAAATAGTAAAAGTTTTTGAGGTTTAGTGCTCCATATTTCTCTTGCCAGATAAGACCCCATAACTCTTGCTATAGGATACCCATCAATATTAGTGTGCTTTAACTCATTTTTAATAAATTTATATTTTTCAAATTTAGTCATTGGTATTCAATAAAAAAAAGCGGTTGGTGAATATGAAATATATTCTTGGTATAAATCCAAATATATCAGCACTTATTATGCATAAAATAGCTGTGTGTATGTTCATTAAATTAAATAATTGTAGTAAAGCAAAGAAAAGAAAATAAGAAATTGAAGAGAAGATTGTGATTTTGTTAATTATTCCCTCTTTATCAATAGAACTAAAAAAAGGATAGCCCCAAAAACTATTAACTAAAACAATTGGAGAGAAAAAATAAAAAATTAACAAAATTTGAAAGAGAATTGATGTATCAAAGGTGAAGAAAAATTGAAGCAAATCATTTCCATATAAAATAAATATAGGAAGGAAGATTAATTGAACTAATAAGAAATATTTTGTTGTAGTAATAAGGCTTTGAAAATGCTTAGTAAAACTAGTTCTAACATAGTAAGCGGTTGATACACTACCTGTTAATGCCTGACCTGCTTTAGAAAACTCTATGGCCAAAGCATATATTCCAACTAATTCAAAAGGTAAAATTAGAGAGACAAAAAAAGTACTCCCGTGATACTGTAAATTAAATATTAGTCTTGGGTAAAAAAAATTAAACGAATCTTGAAATAAATGAAAGTTATCTTTAGAAAAAGTAAGATAAACCTGATGGGACTTAAATAATTTATAAAACAAAGCTAAGCAATAAAATAAGTTACCAAGAGCTATTATTAAAATTGATCCTTCTAGGGGCTTATTACTAAAATCATAATTTATAAATATCAATAAAATAAAGATTTTTGATAAAAAATTTACAGATAATATATATAAATTATTCTCAAGTGCTTTAAATATCATTTCTGGGTTTAGCAACCTCGAAACTAAATAGATAGTCAATACAGAGGCTAATAAAACTGATTCTGCATAGAAAAGAAATATAAGCATTGATAAAATAATTGACCAAATGAGTCTTAATATAATAAAAAATGAGACATAGGCAGATATCTTATTAATTTTATACCTATCTCTTGAAACTATTTTAGGAAATAAATGATTTATACCAAAGTCACCAAGGATAAATAAAATACCAATAAATGAAAGAGAAGTAGCAAATTCTCCATAAAAAGAAATACCGACTTTAGATGAAATAAGAATAGCAATTAACAAAAATGTGACTACATTTAAAATAGTATTTAAAAATGACGGAGCTATTTGATAAAAAATATTTGACTTAATCATTAGAAAAATTTGCTAACTAGTTAGAATGTTCCGAATTGATCAATGATCGAATCTATATCTTTTCCCATAGCTATATTAAGTAAAATTTCTTTTTCAGATAAGTTTTTTTTAAGGACTTCTTCTAATACTTGACTCTCTATTTCTTCAGGAATGACTATTACTCCTTCATCATCTGCAAATAATAGCGCATTAGGAGATACAGAGACGCCCTCTAGTTCAATTTTTTTATTAACTGACTCTGTTGTTGCTCTATTTTTAACGTCTTGACATGAAGTACCAGAAGAAAAAACTGGGAAATTAAGGGAACTCACAGCGCTAGAATCTCGAGTTTTTCCGTTCATGATTACTCCAGAAGCTCCCTCTCGTATTGACAGGTTGGCATTTAATTCACCAAAATATGCATATTCAGGAACATCATTCTGGATAACGATAATATCGCCGGGCACTATAGAATCGTAACTTTCAAGAGCTTTATATATTCCTCTGAAATCCTCATTTTCTTTAAGTTCCGCTATCTTTAAAGTCTTTACCCTCCCTAACATTTTAGTGCCTGGAAGGTTAGAACTTAATCCTTTTATAACCTGATTTTTATAACCCAACTCATCTAAAATGTCTGATAGCAGGCTACTATTAAAATTTATTTTATAATTCGCGAGTAGCTTTCTATCTGACTCCCTTCTTCCAGCTGCAATTAATTCAGCTAAATGAAAGTCTTCTGGAAAATTAACATCTATGGCCTCAATAGGAGTTGATTCTATTAAAAGCGGGTTATCTCCGAGGCGTCTTTTATTTTTATGTGCAACATCTTTTTTAACAATATATAAACCCATAGTTTCTATAATAACATCCTCTAAATCTATGCTATTCGGGATATCAAAGTGGTTGTATTCAGGTTTATTATTTTTCCATGTATATTGTTTTTGTTTTGAAACTAAAACTGCTGAATCATATGAATTGCTTTCAGTTATATTGTTTATAGCATTTTTAATAGTCTCTATTAAAATAAAGGGACTGGTTGCTAAAATTTGAACATATATGTCAGCATCTACCTGGGAAATCTGATTTTCAAATAACTTATTGCCATTGGTTTTATTTGAAGCGAGAGATGGATCTCTCTTAAGTATTTTACAATCTATTTCTGAGGCAGCATCTATAATTTCTTCAGATTCTGTATCTAAATAAACTTCATCAAAAAAATTTGAGTTTACTAGCTTATCTAAAGTATGAATAAATAGAGGTTTTCCATCTAAAAGTTTAAGATTTTTATTTTCAATCCTTTGACTATGTCCCTTTACTGGTAAAAATGCGACTATCTTCATAACAAAATTATATACTAAATAGTATTATCATCTGACTTCCAAGAGTTTCTACTTACCCTGCCCTCTGTTAAATTATACATAGCCAAAACATCTCTACTTAAAAAAGCTTTTAAAATAAAAAAATATCTTAGAGCAAATGGAGGTATTAATAATATAAGAATTCCTATGGCTCTAATCCAGTAAGATCTAGGTTTTAAAAATTCTCTATAATGTGACAATCCAAATGCATTCATTGTTCTATAAGAAAGCAAAAACTTTATATGCCATATTAAAGAATCTGGTACTAATATTTTCTTAACTCTGTCACTGAGCTGACTATGAATATTTATAGTATCAGGATAAAAACTGTACCAAATTTTAAAACTTATATCTGTCCATTCAGCATTAGCTAATCTTATAAGAACATGAGGTTCATGAATCACAATAACTTTTGATAATTGTGGAAATTTACCAACTGTGCACATATCTCCAAATCTATTCCCATAAAATAACTCTGTATTAACATTGCACCATAAACTCTTTCTTACAAGAAGAGCGTCTGTAACCCCTAAATAGGTTTGGCATAGTTCAAATATTTTATCTTGCATGTCAGGCTGATTTTGAATTATCACGTCTTCGTTTATATCAATAGACTTCTCTAATAAGACCGTGTCTAACTCGTAATTACAAACACTAGCATTTATGATCATTAAATCAGGATTTTCAGAATTAATTTTATCTAAGATAGCTTTTACAGCTCCAGGCCTCATCTTATCGTCATCACAGAAAAGCCAACAAAAATCACTATTAGAGCTTCTAACAGCTATATCAAAGTCTTTGTCTATACCCCCCTTCTCTTCAAGTAAAATTGATTTAAAAGCAGTTGATATTTTAGAATATTTTAAGCAGATATCTTGAGTGTTGTCTGTTGAGCACCCATCAACAACTAATATTGAAACAGAATCAGTGTTAGCTATCTGCACAATAAGATCATCTAGTAATTCATCTAAAAAAGCGGCTCTATTGTAAGTAGCAATACAAATAGTTAGTGTTTGATTATTCATAGTAAATTTTTTATTAATTAAAGTAGTTCTTCGATATAAGACACAATATAAACGATTTTTCTAATAAGGTTGGAATAATTATCGTCAGTTTATCAAATGAATTATTTATTACATAAGGCTCTCAATATAAGAAATAATATTATTATCAATTTCTATTTCTTTTTCAATTTTAGTCGGTTGAGGATTAAAGTCTTCAATAAAATAGAGTAAATCATCTAATTTTCTTAAATTCATTACATGATCAAGATCAAAAAATTGATGCTTATCAGGAATATCTTTATCAAAATTAATGATGCCAGTCTTAACATTTAGAAAATCAGAATCAAAACTTACAGTGCTTCCAAAATTTAAAATTAACCTTGATTCGTTAATAACAACTCCTGATTGAATACTTTTATCAATAAATTCAAAGTCCTTGTACTCGAATAGATATTCTTTCTCTTGATCTTCAAAAGTCGATGGGTGCATTTTTAGGAAAACCTGAAGATCAGTATTAATTGATAAATATTTTAAGGTATCTCTTAATTGCTGATTAATCTTATTCTTTTGAGAGTTATGACCAAGCCAGGTTAGAAAAAATACAAGATCATATTTTTTTATAGCTTGAGGATTAGGACTTAATAGAAATCTTATAGAGTCAAAATAACTTAAATTACATATTTTATCGAAAAGTCTGTTGGCAGGATTTAAAAAATAATTTTTAGATGAGGGCCAGACTATAAATTCATCTGCCAAGATAGACTGAACTTCTAAATTTTCACCAGTTTCAAAAGGACCTGGCTGGAATACAACATATTTTATTTTACGCAATTTACAAACAGACGCCATTGCACGTGAGAAAGTGTCACAAATTTCAGCTGAAAGAAAGATACGATGATCTTTGGATACTTCTTGTTCTAAAAAATTAATTAGCTTTGAGCAATCACTAATAAGAATATATTTAATGTAGAGTAATTTAAGAACATTGCTGAAAGTTAAAACATTAATATTTTTATAAAAAAAATCTCTAATTGAAAATAGATGCTTTATTTTTAATCTGAATATTCTAAAAGATAATTTTTTTTTTTATTTTTAATCTGTATTCATAGTGATGATGACCTCTTGAATTAAGGATATCAATAGCGGGTTTAAGATTCTCTTTATATATATTATCTGCAGTAACTAAGCATGCAATATTTTCAGTTCCCGACCTTATGATGTCATCATTTAGTGAATATACTTTTTCGTAAAATAAATTTTTAAAAAAGTGTAGTAAAAAATTAAAAGGTTTTGCTTGAGCGTATGTACCATGATACAAAACAAAGTCACCTTCAATACAATTTAAAACATTTTTAATTTGATCTTTGTCTGCAAGAGAATATTTTAATTTATTTATTAATGATTGATTAATCTTAATGGATTGCTTGTATGACATTAAATAAAATTAAACTGATAAAGAATTTATGAATTGATTGTAACATTTTATAAATTTTTTAAATTATAATAAATAGATGAAATCCTTTGAACAAGTTGAGTATGAA
>MDTF01011910.1_pt1 | contig 12946 bp, 13 predicted proteins | sample 811191 | NCBI WGS metagenome assembly MDTF01 (sample SAMN05326649, study PRJNA326480) | marine metagenome | isolation source: seawater | place: Southern Ocean | collected 2011
AAGACCAGGTTATGCTATTGAATATGACTATATAGACCCCAGGGAGTTATTTTTAACTCTCGAAACTAAAAAAATTCACAACCTCTACTTTGCTGGGCAGATAAATGGAACTACAGGCTATGAAGAGGCTGCAGCCCAAGGGTTGATAGCAGGAATAAATGCCGCCTTATCTTTTAAGAAAGAAGAGCCATTTATTCTCGATAGATCTGATGCCTATATTGGTGTTATGATAGATGATTTAGTAACTAAAGGCGTTGCCGAACCTTATAGAATGTTTACCTCAAGAGCTGAATATAGACTAAGTCTAAGAGCTGATAACGCAGATCTAAGGTTGACAAATAAGGGTATTGCTATTGGCTTAATATTTAAGGTCAGAGAAGAGATATTTAAAGACAAGGAATACAAAATTAAAATAATCTCTCAAAAAATGCTTGAATCATCAATATCTCCAACAAAAATTAAGCAATTTGACATAAAAATTGCTAAAGATGGTGTATTACGTAAATCAAATGAAATATTAACTCAAAAAGGAGTTGATATGAAAAAGATTAGAGAAATTTGGCCCGATATACCTTTTTTCGATAATAAAATAGATGAACAAATTGAGATAAACGCTCATTACAGAGGATATCTAAAAAAACAAAAAGCAGATATACTCGCTTTTAAAAGAGATGAAAATTTAATTATTCCAGATCAAGTTAATTATGACGAGCTTTCGGGTCTTTCAAATGAAGTAAAATCTAAGTTCAAACAAATAAAGCCTAAAACTATGGGTCAGGCATTACGAATAGATGGTATAACTCCAGCAGCTGTATATATTTTGTTGTCACATGTCAAAAGAAGGTCTATTAAGCTTATAGCTTAATGGAAGAAAATCTAAGAAAAAACTCTCTACTTAAACAGTTCAATGTTTCACGTGAAACGTGTTTAGACTTTGATAGATTTATATCTATGATCATAGATAAAAATAAAGAAATTAACATAATTAGTATGAAAAATGCTAACGAGACTATGATTTGGGAAAGACATATAGTAGATTCTGTTCAAGTCATTGATTTTATTGATTTAAATTGTAATACAACCACAGATTTAGGAAGCGGTGGTGGATTTCCAGGAATAATTTTGGCTATGATGATAAAAAATTTGAAGAGAGATGTAAAAGTGATCCTATATGAAAAAAGTCACCATAAGAGTTCATTTTTGAGAGAAGTATCAAGAAAACTCAATTTAGACACAGAAGTGATTCAAAAAGACATTTTCGAAACAAAAGAATTAAATACAGGGAGTATAGTGGCAAGAGCTTTTAAACCACTGCCAGTAGTTTTAGAACTAGTTTATAAAAATTTCAGTAACTATAAAAACTTAATTTTATTTATGGGCAAAAGTGGTGGAAAGATTTTAGAGGAGACTCTAGAAGATTGGGAATTAGATTTTGAAAAAAAAAAAGTGTTACCAACGAGGATTCTTTTTTATTAAATATAAAAAATATTAAAAAAAGAAGTGAAAATTAAAATGCAAATTGTTTCAATAATAAATCAAAAGGGTGGGGTGGGGAAAACAACTACAGTAATTAACCTTGCAGCTGGTTTGGCGCAATTAGACAAAAAAATTTTAGTAATTGATTTGGACCCACAAGGAAATGCAACTACAGGACTTGGCTTATCCAATCTAGATAATTCGAGTGATACAATTTATGGAGTTTTAAACGGAACAAAAACAATTTCAGAGGTAATAAAAAAAACAGACTATAAAAATTTGGATATTATAACCTCAAATGTAGATTTATCTGGATTAGAAGTCGAAACTGCTGGAGACAGTGAAAGGGCCTTTATTTTAAAGGGCAAATTAACCTCTTATTTAAACACTTCTAGAGCGTTATACGACTATATCCTAATAGACTGTCCACCTTCGTTAAGCCTATTAACCGTAATGGCTTTAGTGTCATCACACTCACTTGTAGTACCTTTGCAGACGGAATTTTTTGCATTAGAGGGCTTAACTCAACTAATGAAGACAATAGAAAGAATAAAAGTAAGTCTAAATCCTGAACTAAAAATTAGAGGCATCCTCTTAACCATGTATGATAAAAGAAATAAACTTTCATCTCAAGTTGAAAAAGAAGCCAGAGATTATTTTAATGATAAAGTTTATGTAACAGTAATACCCAGAAATGTTAGGCTATCAGAAGCTCCCTCCCATGGTATGCCAGTTTTAATTTATGATAAATCATGCCTAGGTAGCAAATCATATTTTAATTTTACAGATGAGTTTATAAATCAAGAAGAAAAAATAGGAAGTGCCGCATAGTGGATTCAAGTAAAATTAAAAAAGGTTTGGGCAGGGGTTTATCTTCGTTAATTGGAGAAACCAAATTAGACACAAATCTTAATAAACTATCAATAAGCGACCTAGTGAGTAATAAATTCCAACCTAGGAAAATTTTTGATGAGGAAAGCTTGCTTGATCTAGCAAACTCAATAAAGGAACGTGGAATAGTACAGCCAATTATAGTAAGAAAATCAAATGATAACAGATCAAAATATGAAATAATTGCTGGAGAAAGAAGATGGTTAGCTGCACAAAAAGCAGGACTACATGAGGTGCCAGTTGTTATTACTGAAGCAGATGATTTAAAATCGTTAGAATTTGCAATTGTTGAAAACGTTCAAAGAAACGATCTTAATGCAATTGAAGAAGCGCGCGGTTATCAACGTTTAATTAATGAATTTTCATACGATCAAGAAAAAGTTGCCAAGTTTATTGGTAAAAGTCGAAGTTATATAACAAACTACTTAAGATTATTGGGATTACCAGATGAAGTTTTGAAATTGATAGAAACTAAGAAATTATCTCCAGGCCATGCAAAAATTTTAGTAGGGCTAGGTAATGCAGAATTTGTTGCAAATAAAATAGTTACAAAAAATCTATCTGTTAGGCAAACAGAAAATTTTGTCAAAATTTTTAAGATAAAAAAACAATCTTTCAAAAAATTAAAAGATCCAAATTTACAATCTTTAGAACATTCAATTACTGAAAAAATAGGATTAAATGTCTTAATAAAAAATAACAAAAATAATACTGGATCGTTAGTTTTTGAATATAAAGACCTTGAACAATTAAACAAAATTATTGAGATTATTAAATCTAATTATTAAGTGTGGTTGCTTGTTCTATAATAAAATTGGACAAGATGTTAATTGAGCTGATAGAATTTTTTTTTATTAAAAGCTCTGTCTCATTAATTTCATAAATTAAGTTTTCTATACCTTTATAAGACCAATTTTTAATTTGGAGTTTTATGATTTCTTTATCTTTCCAAAATATAGGTGGTTTAAATGAAGAGATAGCTTCATCAACATTATTTTTATTTTTTATTGTTTTGCTTAATTTTAAAAGCCTCTTTGACTTTATTAAAAAAGTTCTGATTACAAGGATACAATCTTCTAGTGAATAATTGTTTTCATTTAAGATATTAATTGTTTTTTTTGCATTTTTAGCCAAACAATTATCAATTAACTCAGAAACAGAGTAATTTTCTGATAAGTTTGTCAGTTTTAGAATGTCTTCAATCTCAATCTTTTTTTTATTTTTCGTAAAGCTTTCTATTTTTTCTAGTTCATTTTTCAGGTTCAGCCTATCTCCCCTACATCTTTGGACTATTAAATTAATTGATTGTTGTGAAATTGGAATTTTATTAGTCCTAAAAAATGTATTTACTATTGTAGACAACGTCTGACTATTGTCTTCGTAAAATGGTATGCATACAGTCTTTTTTTCTTTTTCAAAAAAAGATCTTAATTTAGATTTTTTTTCTAAGATTCCAGTATTTAAAACTAGAACCAAATCATCAATATTTTTTTCAAAAATCTCTACTATTAAATTTTTTATTTTATCACTTACTCTGTTGATTATGATTAGTTTTTCTTTTTCAAAAAATGATTTAGATAATATATTATTGAAGAAAACACTTTCATTTTGAAGAATTTCATTTTCTTCGTATATGTAGATATTTTCTGTATAAAATTTTTTAAAACTCTCTTCTATGACTTGTTTTTTATGACCTTCATTTTCCCCATATAATAAAAAAAGTTGATTATTTTTTAAGTCTATTTTTGTGACCTCAAAAGACTTGATAATCATCGATTATAAGCTTAAAAAAGTGAAAATTTCTTCTGTGATTTTATTAATCAAGTTTGTCTCAATATTTCTTTGGTATTCTGATAAATCAAATTTATTTTTTATATTATTGTAACTAAAGCTTAAGTTAAATTCTTTATTTCTTACAACCCCATCTTCTTTACTCAACGATACATCTACAGCTAATGTAGTTTTATAAATTGAGGCATTTCCACTTTTATCTTTTGAAATAATATCTATTTTTTTATTACTATTCAGTACTAATTGGTATCCAAGTTCGCTTTGAGTTTCTTGAATATTCAGGTTAGAAATAATTCTTCGATTTATTCTTTTGTCACCATTTAACTGCAATTCATTTACCACTATATCAAAACTTTTTTTTGAATGAATTGGTTCAAAGCCACAGCTTGTTAAAGCAACAAACAACATAGAAAATAAAATTTTTTTGATCATTATTTTATAATTAAGTTTATTAATTTATCTTTTATAAAGATACTCTTAATAATGTCTTTACCTTCTAAAAATTTTTGTAATTCTTTAGTTTTCTTAATTATTTCAATTAAATCTTTTTCATTAGTGCTATTTTCAGTCGAAATTAAGCTTCTTTTTTTCCCGTTTATTTGAACCACTATATTTTGTCTTTTAGTTTGAAGATATTTTTTATCTATTTCTGGCCAAGAATTAATTTTATCACTTGTTATTTCGCTCAAGCATTCTTGAGCTAAATGTGGGGTAACTGGAAGCATTACAGTTAGAATTTTTATGTAATTATTTAGTAAGTTTTTATTTATAATTTCAACATCTGATATCTTGTTAAAAAAGTTATAAATTTCATGCAAATGTGCAACAATGACATTGTAGCTAAATTTATTTAGACTTGTATTAATCTTATTTAACATTTGATTGGTAAACTCCTCAATTGTTTTATCAAAAAGTAAAGACTCATTTTTTTTGTATATCTGAACTTTGTAGATAATTTTTTTATGTAAAGCCCAAAATTTCTGTATAAATTTATAGGATGCAACCATTCCTTGTTCTGACCATTGTACATCTTTTTCTGGTGGACTGTCTGACAGAATAAATAGTCTAACAGAATCTGCACCGTAATTCTTTATCATCTGCTCTGGGTCAATGGTATTTTTTTTTGATTTAGACATAGACTCCGATGGCCCTACAATAATTTTTTCCGAAGAATTTTCTTTCTTATAAAAATTTTCACCATCGTCTGAAATGACCTCATTGGGACTTAACCATTTATTGTTTTTATCTTTGTATGTTTCATGGCAAACCATTCCCTGCGTAAACAAACCCTTAAAGGGTTCCTTAGTGAAAATACTGTCATTTTTAAAATTCAGAGCTCTTATAAAAAATCTTGAATATAGAAGATGTAATATTGCATGTTCAATACCACCAATATATTGATCTACTGGCATCCAATAATTTACTTCTTCAGAATTAAAACCACTCACTTCATTTCCTGGTGAACAAAATCTTAAAAAATACCAAGAGGAATCTACAAAGGTGTCAAGAGTATCTGTTTCTAACAAGCATGCTTCACCATTAATTGTAATTTTTTTCCAATTTTCTTGATGATCTAATGGATTACCTTTTGTGTTAAGGTTTATGTTTTCAGGAAGTTTTATTGGAAGCTTTTCAGGAGGAACTTTTATAATTTTATTATCTTTATTATAGGCAATGGGAATGGGGCAGCCCCAATATCTTTGTCTTGAAACACCCCAATCTTTTAATCTAAAGTTAATCTTTTTTTTACCAATCTTTCTTTCTTCAATTATTTTAATAGTTTCTATAATTGATTCTTCTGGGGCTTTTAAGCCATCTAAAAATTGAGAGTTAAAAATAACACCAGGACCAGTATATGCTTCCTTTGAAATGCTAAAGTCTTTTTTTTCAGCAGTAGGTTTAACAACAGGAAGAATATCTAAATTATACTTTAGGGCAAAATCCAAATCTCTTTGGTCATGAGCGGGACAACCAAATACAGCACCAAAACCATAGTCCATCAATACAAAATTAGCAAAATAGACAGGAACTTTTTGATTTTTATTAAGTGGGTTGATTGCGATTAAGTTGGTTTTAAATCCAATTTTTTCAGCTTGAGCTATTGACTCTTCCGTTGTGCCTGTTTTTGAGCATCTATCTTTAAATTCTATAAACTCTTTATCATTTTGGTATAATTTTGATATTGGATGATCCACTGATAAAGCTAAAAATGAAAAACCAAACAAAGTATCCGGTCTAGTCGTGAAACACTTAATATTTTTGATATCTGAATTACCTTCAATTTTAAAATCTATTTCGCACCCAAAAGATTTTCCAATCCAATTTTTTTGCATAATTTTAACTTTATTTGGCCATTCATCGAGATCATCAAGACCTTTAAGAAGGTCTTCAGAAAACTTAGAAATATTGAAGAACCACTGATTAAGTTTTTTTCTTTCAACAGGTGCGCCCGATCTCCAACCTTTTCCATCTATCACTTGTTCGTTGGCAAGAACTGTTTCATCAACAGGATCCCAATTAACATAATTTTCTTTTCTATAAATTAACCCTTTATCATAAAGTTCTAAAAAAAATTGTTGTTGATGTTTATAGTAATCTGAAGAACAAGTTGAAATTTCTCTACTCCAATCAATTGAAAGGCCTAATTTTTTAAGTTGCTCTTTCATTATAGATATATTTTTTTCAGTCCATTCTTTAGGGTCTAAGTCATTTTGACGAGCGGCATTTTCTGCAGGCATACCAAATGAATCCCAGCCCATTGGATGCAAGACATTGTAACCTTGAAGAGATTTGTATCGAGCCAAAACATCTCCAATAGTGTAATTTCTAACATGCCCCATATGAATTTTTCCAGATGGATAAGGAAACATTTCTAAACAATAAAACTTTTTTTTATCTTTTATTATTTTAGCTTCAAAACTTCGATTTTCTATCCAGTACTTTTGCCACTTTTCTTCTACGACTTTAAAATTGTATCTATCGAGTTCCATTTTTAAATAACTTAATTTAATTAATTTTAAATTAATTTTTTAATTACCTAATACTTTTTTGGTAGTTTATATGGTTTGTTTTTTGCTTTTTTATTTACTAGATCTTCGTTTTTAATTTTTGCTGCCTTTTTTAAAATTGCAAATCTTATTTCACTATTCAAAGTATTTTCAATTTTATTAATTTTACAAATATTTTTGGCATTACAAATTTTTTTATGAATAATTACTTTTATCGCATCAGACCTTATTTCATTTGTTAAAAATCTAATTGTAATCTTAATTTGTTCATTTGAGTCTCCATCACTAAACCAGTCAGTTACTATTATTCCACCAGCATAATCAACGTTGTTTAGAGGCGCAAAGTTTAACTTGTCTAGAGCAGCTCTCCATAAAGGGTTAGACGATGCAAATTGAAAATCACCACCAGTACTTTTTCCTAGATTACCAAGTCTGAAGCCTCTTCCTTCCTCCATGTTTTTTTTAACTCTATCATCAGCATTCGTGGGTGTTTTTCTGGCATCTGTAGGTTTATAAATTCCACATGAATTGAACAAAAGAAAAAACATAAAAAGAATAGGTAAAAAAATTCTTTTATAAAAAATTAATGTTTGCATTATAGATTTTTTGATTTAATTATTTATTTTACTATCAGTTTTAGGGAAAATTACTGTAAAAATGACAAAATAGGGTGTAAATGTGACATTATTACAACATTTTAAACAAAAATAAGGATAAAGTAATCAATAAGTATTATTTTCTAATATTAATTATAATTTATGAACATTCATATATGAAAAACAATAACAAAAGGAAAAAACATGAATAACTTTAAAAAAGTAGGATTAACAGCTCTAGCTGGATCTCTTGCTGCTATATCAGTAAACGCTGCTGAAATGACAGTAAGTGGTGCAACTATGTTAACTTACACATCAGAAGACGGTTCTGAAACAACTGGTAACCCTTATGGTATGAAAACTAACTTAGGCTTTACAGCTTCAGGTGAAGTTAACGGATACACTGTATCTTACATGCAAACATCAGCGGATCAATTTGCAGGTATGTCATCTGCTAGATTATCTATTGATATGGGTGATATGGGAACTTTAGCATTTGACCAAGGTTCAGGGTCAGGTCTAGGTACTATCGATGATAAAACACCTACTGCTGCAGAAGAAATCTGGGATGGTCTAGATGGAGCAACTGTTGGTGGTTTAGTTGGTGCAACTGGCGCGTCAGGTGTATGGAACTATATTCACACTGTAAATAATATTAAATTTAACGGTGCGGCTAGAAAAGGTTCAGGAACTGCAAACGCTGACGGAGCATCTTCAGGTGCTGGTCAAGGTGCTTGGGATTTTGCTTTAACTAGTGACTCTATGGTTGATGGTGTATCAATGGGTGCTGGTTATGGTGAAGCAGAAGCTGGTAGCAATATCGGTGATAACGAACACATGACTGTGTTTGCTAACTACTCTACTGGTCCAGTTACTCTTGGTGTACAAGTATCTGAAATCGATAATGCAGGTCAAGCAGCTATTGATGAAGATGTTCAAGCTTGGGGAGTTGCATTCAACGTAAACGAAAACCTTTCTGTATCTTACGGTCAGAGAGATGTTGAGTACAAAAAACCAACAGCTACTAATGTTACTGAAGAAGGTGAAGGTGTTGCTGTAGCTTATACAGTTGGATCAATCAAAATCGCTGGAAACATTAACGAAGTAACAGACAATAACGGTACAAAGGAATCTAAAGATTCAATGACTGAAATTGCTGTTTCATTTGCATTCTAGTATTTTTTAGAAATTATAAAAAAGCCCCAATTTATTGGGGCTTTTTTTTTGTCTAAATCTAAATAATTTTTTTAAGCTCTTTTAAGAATGGGGAAAACTTTTCAAAAGAATTTATTGATGATTTATAGATTGGTTGCCTTGCCTGAGCAGTACTCATAGTCTTAATAGGAGTTTTGTTTTTATAAAATGACAAGCAACTCTCCTCCCAAGGTAAATCACAAAAATTTATAATATTTTTTATTTCATTTTCTTGATTTGTAATTATTTGTTCATATTTAGCCTCATAAATTGATCCAGGAAACTTTTCATTCCAAAATTTTATTAAATCTAAGTATAGGTTATAGTAAGTGCCAAGTTCTTTTTGATCATAACTAAAATTTAGCCCACCTTCAAAAAAATTTTTATATAACGAGAGACAATTATCTTTTGGATTTCTAGAACAATGTATTATTTTTGAATTAGGAAAAAGTATTTTTATTAGGCCAATCCATCTAAAATTTAACGGCGCTTTGTCAGTTATAAAGGTCTCTTTGGCATTAAATCTTTTTAAATAATCATAGTAATCTTTTCTTAATAGATTTGAAAACGTTTCATCGTTAATCAATTTCACTACTTGTTCACTTGAAATGGACTCCTCATTCATAAGCCTGTCTTTTACAATTTTTGAAAGCTGAGGTAGCTCACCAGCTCCGAAAACTTCAGAGTGTGATGTGATTATTTGTTCTATGAGTGATGTTCCTGACCTGGGCATACCCAAAATAAATATTATATTTTTTTTTGAATTATTATCTTTTGATATTTTGTTGAAATCAAGCTCACTAAATATTTTTTTTATGTCGTTAAAAAATTTAATTTCTTTGTTTATGTTATAATCTAGTGATTTTCTCTTAATTAAATTTCCCTGACTTAAGTATTCAAATGACTTCTCAATTTGATTCTTATCCTCACTTGCCTTTGCTAAGGCAAACAAAAGATTAATTTTTTGTTCGTTATTTAATTGCAAATTATTTAATTTTGAATTCATCGCCTCAAAATGTTCATCATTAATCTTATATTTGGTTGACTGACTAATTAACATATCTGCTTGTGTGAGTTTAGGATCAAGTAATAGTGTTTTTTTTGCATATTCTATTGCCTGATCAAATTTCCCTAATCCTTGATATGCTAATGCTAAAGAATATAATATAACTGGAATTTTATCGTTAATAGTTTGTGCTTTTTTATACAAATCAATAGCCATCTCAAAATCATTATTATCTCTTTTTAAATTTCCAAGATTAATATACGCATTAATATAGTTAGGATCTTTTTGCATAATTTTTCTAAATAAATTTTCAGATAATTCAATTTCTCCAATATGTTTATATACGTTTGCAAGATTATTCATTATTGCAACATTAGTTGGGTCTATCTTGCTTCCTTTTACGAATATATCTTTAGCTAAATTAAAACTTCCAGTATTTTGATACGCAGATCCTAAAATATTATATAAAATTATATATTCTGGAAACTCTCTAATAAGCTTTTTAGATTTTGAAATTACCATATCAAACTTTGCAGCATTAAATAAATTTAATATAATTTTAATTTCATTCTCAGTATTTTTCATTTTTATATCTTAACATTACCATTGTTTTCAAAATATGAAATTGCAGCAAAACCATAAGCTTTTATCATAGTTAATTGGTTTAAGTTTTTAGAATTAATTCCACCTAGAGCAATTACTCTTTTAGTTGTTTTTAATGCAAGAAAATTAAATTTTATAGGATTTAAAAACTTCTTGTTTTTATTGGTTTTAAACAATGGAGATATAAAAATTAATTCTGCACCTTGTTTCTCCTTAATCCTTATTTCTTTAACAGAATGTGCTGAGCCAATTATTGTAAATTTTTTTTTTAAGTTTCTTGTATTGTTATTTAGATTTTTATTAAATGAGGGGAGATAAACACCATCTAAATCTAAGTTAATAGCTAATTTTAGATTATTAGATAAGTAAAATTTTCTTCCGCTTTTCTTGCAATATTTTTTAATTTGTAGAATTAATTTTTTATCATTATCTATTGAATAGTTTCTGTAAATTAGTGCAATTTTTTTGTCTAATCTTCTGATATGTTCTTTTTTAAAATCATTAATAAAAGAAAAAAAAGAAGGTAAGTTATTATGCATAATTCTCTCAATAATTTAATTGAAATTCAAAAAGAAATACAATTAAAAATTGATCAATCAAATAACTCAATTAAATCACCAAAAATTATTGCTGTTACTAAAACGCATGAAATGACAAATATTTTACCCTTAATAAATCATGGCCATCTTGATTACGGAGAGAATAAAGTTCAAGAAGCAATTGAAAAGTGGGAAAACATAAAGTCTGATTTTAACCATTTAAACCTTCATATGATAGGCAAACTTCAGTCGAATAAGGTAAAACAAGCCATATCTGTATTTGACTATATTCACTCTTTAGACAATTTAAAGTTAGCTGAAAAAATTTCTAATGAACAAATAAAACAAAATAAAAAAATTAAGTTATTTATTCAAATTAACATAGGGGAAGAGATTCAAAAAAGTGGAGTATTAATTTCAAATTTGGACAAATTTTATAAAAGTTGTAATCATGATCTTGGTTTAGATATAGTTGGACTTATGTGCTTGCCACCAAATGATGGTGATGTTTCTTCTTATTTTTTAAAAATGAATAATTTGAAAATTAATTCAGGTTTAAAAGAATTAAGTATGGGCATGTCTAACGATTATATGGAAGCTTTAAGGTTTGATTCAACTTATTTAAGAATTGGATCTAAAATTTTTGGCCAAAGAAACTAACCTATTTTAATTTTAGATTTTTGATCTATTAATTTAAGTAAAACCTCAAAATCTTTTTTCTTAAGGGCAATACATCCTGCTGTAGGTTTGTAATTATTTGTTAAATGTATAAATATTGCACTGCCTTTATTGGGAATTTTCTTATAGTTGTGGCTAATAGTAATTAAGTAATCATACTTGTGATCCTTCCTAAAAAATTTTTCTCTATTATTTTTTTTAGAAAGTGTAATTTCTTCATTGTATTTTGTATGATTGGGATCATCACACCATGCCATATTTTTTGTAATAGTTTTTTTTTTAATTTTACATTTGACTTTTCCAAGCCTATCTTCTCGAAAATATAACTTGTTAAGACCAAATATTCCTCTAGGTGTAGTATAATCACCTTCTTTTTTCTTATAATTTAGACCTTTTTTACCAATACAGCACTTGAACTGAAAATCATCAACTATAAGCGTGTCTTTATTTTTTACATGGATTATCATAGGCTATTCACAAATGATTAAACAAAATGTTAATATTGTTAATTTCAATTCATTATATGTGATCTTAGATGAGATTAAAGAAAATTTGTCTTTTAATATTACAAAATATGAAAATGATATGGATTTTCTTAAAGAAGAAAAAAATAGTTTAAAAGATTCTTTAACAATTATAAATTTAAATAAAAAAATTTTAGGTAGAAAAAATTTATTAATTTTCAATAATTTACCAATATCGTTCAATAAACTAGTTGAATTGATTAACATCAATTTAATTAAATTAAAATTTAACAGTCAATCGAAAATTAATATAAAGGGTTACGTTCTTAACCTTAATTCAAAATTCTTTTCTAAGGATAATACTAATTTAAAATTAACTGAAAAAGAAATTGAAATTATTTTGTACCTTGATTTAAAAAAAAACAAACACAAAGTACTTGATTTACAAAAAAATATTTGGGGATATTCATCTGACTTAGAAACTCATACAGTAGAAACTCATATTTATAGATTAAGAAAAAAAATAAATGATAAATTTAAAGATAATAATTTTATTATGAGTCATGTTGATGGCTACTTTATTGAATAAAAATTTTTTATTGTTAAATTTTAAGAAATCATTGATAAAGTTTTATCATTGCTGGCATTGTGTGACTAGAGAAAAATGTTTAAATAAGTCTAGCACCAATTTGTTGTATTA
>MDTF01013445.1_pt1 | contig 12946 bp, 11 predicted proteins | sample 811191 | NCBI WGS metagenome assembly MDTF01 (sample SAMN05326649, study PRJNA326480) | marine metagenome | isolation source: seawater | place: Southern Ocean | collected 2011
AAATATAAAATTACTAAAAAGATATGTTTCAGATACTGATAAAATTATGCCTTCAAGAATAACTTCTGTTTCGCAAAACAAACAAAGAAAATTAACTAGTGAAATAAAAAAAGCTAAAATTTTAGGATTTATTTAATTATGCAAGTTGTGCTACTAGAAAATATTATGAAGCTGGGAAAAATTGGAGACCAAGTGGAGGTAAAAAATGGTTTTGCTAGAAATTTTTTATTAAGACAAGGTAAAGCTTTAAGAGCTAGCAAAGAGAACATTGAACTTGTAAGTAAAAAAAAAGTTGAATTAAATAAAAAAAATGAAGAAGCAAAAGTTCAATTAAAAGAAATAGCCTCAAAAATCGAAAATAAAATTTTAAAATTTACTAAGGAATCTAAAGAAAACGGTGAACTTTACGGATCAATAAAACCTAAAGAAGTTTCTAGTGCTTTTAAAACTATACTAAAAGTTGAAGTCAACCCTTCGCAAGTCGATTTAAGACAAGAAATTTCTCAAATTGGTAAATATAAAATTATTGTGAACCTTCATGCTGAAATTGCTGTAAGTGTTAACTTACAGGTTGATAAGATCGATTCTATTTAAATTTCATTTTTCCACAGGCAGAAAAAAAAGTGTGTAACTTTTAAGTTTAATTTAACTTCAGTTGAATTAATATTCTGCTTATGGAAAAAGTAAAACTAAGTCTTACCTCTACTGGAGAGAATAAATTACCTTCAAATATAGAAGCTGAACAGTCTCTCATTGGATCAGTTTTAGTGAATAATGATATTATTGATGAAATATCGAACATTGTAAATTCAGCTAAATTTTTCGATCCAATCCATAGAAAAATTTATGAAGTCATAGAAAATTTAAACAACAAAGGAATGATAGCAAATCCTATTACTTTAAAAAACTATTTTGAAAATGACTCAGGTTTAAGTGAGGTTGGTGGTGTAGATTATTTAGTAAAATTAACAAGATTTTCTTCTTCAATAAAACAAGCAATTGACTATGCAAAGATTCTTCACGAGATGTACGTTAAAAGAGAATTGATATTTATTTCTGATGGAATTTCAGATCAAGCTAAAGATGATCAAATAGAAAAAACAGGAGAAAATATAATTGAAGATGCTGAAAAATCATTATTTGATTTAGCAGAAAGAGGAAATTTTTCACAAACTTTTTTAAAATTTAATCAGGCATTGGATCAAACAATTGAAATGGCTACATTGGCTATGAAAAGTGACCAAGGTATCGTTGGGGTTCCAACAGGCTTAACAGACTTAGATGAAAAGTTAGGTGGTCTACATAGATCTGATCTTGTAATTATAGCTGGCAGACCTTCTATGGGTAAAACAGCTTTAGCAACTAATATTGCTTATTACGCTGCAAAGAACATGCAAGAAAATAATGAGAAAGGATCTGTAGCTTTTTTTTCTTTAGAAATGTCGTCAGAGCAACTATCAACTCGAATTTTATCTGAACAAGCAAGAATTTCATCAAGTGAGATTAGAAGAGGTAAGGCTTCTGAAGAAACTCTAAATCGATACATTGAAACTTCAAGAAATATTTATGATTTACCTTTGTATATCGATGAAACACCTGCAATAGCTATTTCAACCTTAAGTAATAGGGCAAGACGAATAAAAAGATTGTTTGGATTGAAATTAATTGTTGTTGATTATATTCAATTAATGAGAACTAACTCTAATAGAATGGACGGAAGGGTTCAGGAAATTTCTGAAATCACTCAAGGTTTAAAAGCACTTGCTAAAGAGCTAAACGTACCTGTGGTTGCACTATCGCAATTGTCAAGAGCTGTAGAACAAAGAGACGATAAGATACCGCAGTTATCCGATCTTAGAGAGTCGGGATCGATAGAACAAGATGCCGACGTGGTAGTATTTGTTTACAGAGAGCAATATTATTTAGAGAAAAAGGAACCAAAACAAGGTTCGATTGAACATGCGGAATGGCAATCAAAAATGAGCGATATTCATGGACTGGCAAATCTTATTATAGGTAAACATCGGCACGGATCTACTGGAACTGTTCATGTAGAATTTGAAGGTATGTTTACGAAATTCAAAGATCTTCCTAAAAATTAGTATTTTAGTTATTTAAAAATTAAGGTATATCTCAATTAAATTGATGTTTTCAAAAATTTATAAAAAAATAATTATTGATTTCTCAAAAATTTCTATAATTTTAATTTGTTCTATACTTGCGTATTTTCTCTACTTTTCAAAAGATTTTAAGTTAGATGCATCTTCAGACTCTTTACTTCTTGAGAGTGATAAAGATTTAAAATACCTAAGAGAAATCAACGAAAGATATGGATCAAAAGATTATCTCGTTTTAACATATACGCCAATATCAAGTTTTACTGACGAAGAAACTATAATTAACCTTCAATTTCTTAAATCAAAAATAGAAAAATTAAACTGGGTAGATGGAATAATAACTGTAATTGATGTTCCTCTTTTGAAAAGTAGTGATGAGCCTTTAATGGAAAGGTTGAAAAACTATAAAACTTTATCTTATCCTGAAATAGATAAAGAGAGAGGCTTTGAGGAAATAGTTAATAGCCCAATTTATAGAGACTATGTTATTAGCGCTGACGGTAAGACTTCAGGAATAGTCGTTTATTTAAAACAAGACCAAAAATTAAACGAACTGGTTAAAACAAAGAATAATTTTTTTAATTTAGAACTAGATGGAAATTTAAATCAATCTCAAAAGAGAGATCGTAATATTTTTAATAAGGAATATGATGCTTATAAAAATATATATAATCAAAAAAATCATCAAAATATTACTGAAATTAGGGAAGTTATAAAAAAATATACAGTAAACGCTGAAGTGCATTTGGGTGGGTTACCAATGATCACTGATGACATGATGACATTTATTCAAAATGATATTTTTGTTTTTGGTATTGGAGTTTTTATATTTATAATTATTACTTTGTGGCTTATTTTTAAAAAGATTAAATGGGTTGTCATTCCTTTGCTTGGCTGTGCTTTTTCTGTTGGAACAATGGTTGGAATTTTGGGTTTGCTCGGATGGAAGGTGACGGTTATATCATCAAATTTTATTGCTATGATGTTAATACTAAACATGGCAATGAATATTCATGTTACAGTAAGATTTTTACAAATAAAAAAAGAATTTGAAAATATAAACATTAAAGATGCGGTCTATGAGGCTACCAGTAAAATGTTTATGCCAATTTTTTACACTGTCCTAACAACAATATGTGCATTTTTATCTTTAATATTTAGTGGCATTAAACCAATTATTGATTTTGGCTGGATGATGACCCTTGGTCTTATCGTCTCTATTATTGTTACATTTACTCTCATCCCTGCTCTACTTAATTTATTTAGTAACTCTGAGGATTATATTGATCAAGGTGAAGAGAAATCAAAAATTACAAATGCATTGAGTAATTTTTCAAAAGGAAACACGTATTTAATTTTTAGCACTTCTTTAATAATTGTTTTTTTAAGTATTTTTGGAATTTCAAAATTAGAGGTAGAAAATAGCTTTATCAATTATTTTGACAAAAAAACTGAAATTTATAAAGGGATGAAGAAGATTGACGATCAATTAGGAGGCACAACTCCATTAGATATTATATTAAAATTTCCAAACAATGATAATAAAGAAATAAAAGATGATGAGTTTTCAGAGTGGGATGAAGATGCTTCATCTAACAAAGATGATTCATCAAAATATTGGTTCACAAGAAATAAAATCGATAAAATATTAAAAGTTCATGATTACTTAGATTCTCTTCCTGAAATAGGAAAAGTTATTTCTTTTGGCTCTATTGTAAGAGTCGCTGAAGATTTGACAGGTAGCAAGTTAGGAACATTGGAAGCTGGAGTTCTTTACAGTAAAATACCCAATGAAATAAAAAAAGAAATCATATCTCCTTACATCTCTGTAAAAGATAATGAAGCAAGGATTAGTGTTAGGATAAAAGATTCGCTTAAAGATTTAAAGAGAAATGATCTAATAAAAAAAATTAACGCTGAACTAAGCTCAAAAGTTGGTCTAGCAAAAGACGAGTATAAACTTGCTGGGGTATTAATTTTATTTAATAATTTATTGCAGAGTCTTTTTAAATCCCAAATCTTAACTCTGGGAATAGTAATGTTAGGAATTTCCTTAATGTTTTTAATTCTTTTCAGAAACATAACTTTATCTTTAATAGGTGTTGTTCCTAATTTTATGGCTGCTTTTTTTATTTTAGGTATTATTGGGCTTCTTGGAATTCCATTAGACATGATGACTATAACTATAGCAGCTATCACAATTGGTATAGCTGTAGATAACAGTATTCACTATATTTATCGGTTTAAAGAGGAATTTGAAAAAATTAAAAACTACAATAAAACTGTCGATAGATGTCACAATACTGTTGGTGTAGCTATACTTAACACATCGATTACTATTGTTTTTGGATTTTCTATTTTAGTATTGTCTAACTTTATACCTACAATTTATTTTGGTGTCTTTACAGGAATAGCAATGCTACTTGCTTTGATTTCTGTTTTAACCCTTTTACCAAAGCTCATATTAGTTTTCAAACCTTTTGGTAATGAGTAATTTTATAGAATTTATAAAAGAAGAAGTTCTCTTTTTTGATATAGTTTTTATATTAATTGTTTTTTTTAATATAATGAAATCTTTATCTCAAGGTTTCTCCTTAAGCTTTCTGTCATCTCTAAAGTGGATAGTGTCTGCCATAACTACGATAATTTTAGTACCTAGATTGCAGCCTTGGGTGAGTAATTATATTGAGTCTGAATTTATAAACAATATAGGAATTGGTGTTTTTGTTTTTATTGTTGCTTTGTTTGTTTGCGTTGTTTTGGGAAAATCTCTTGGAAGGACCGTAACTTGGACAGGTCTTGGCTCTGTAGATAAATCATTTGGAATTTTTTTTGGTATTTTTAAAGGTTATGTAGTAGCAGTTTGTTTTTTTTCTCTTTTAAATTGGTTTTATCCCTACAACAAATGGGGTATTTCGACTACTAATGCTTTGTCTTTCAATATTGTTAAAAAGGGAGGAGATTTACTTATTAAAGAATTTCCTAATTACAAAGATATAATAAACACAAAAGAAAAAATTGAAAAAATTTAAATTAGATAAGCCTAGGGAAGAATGTGGAGTCTTTGGTGTTTCTGACCATGAGGATGCGTCTGCTTTAGTTGCGCTTGGCTTGCATGCTCTACAACATAGAGGCCAAGAAGGCTGTGGTATAGTTTCTTTTGATGGTAAAACTTTTCATTCAGAAAAAAGACAAGGGTTAGTTGGTGATCACTTTACTAATCCAGCAGTAATAAAAAAGTTACCTGGTCAATCAGCTATCGGACATAATAGATATTCTACAACTGGTGAAGCTTCTCTAAGAAATATCCAACCTTTTTTTGCGGATCTTTATGGCAGTGGAGTTAGTTTAGCGCATAATGGAAACTTAACAAACGCTATAGAACTTAGAAATAGACTTGTTCGTGATGGTGCTATTTTTAGAACTACTAGTGACACCGAAACAATAGTTCAATTAATTGCAAAATCGAAAAGGAGTAAAATGATAGATAAAATTATCGATACACTTTTTCAGATACAAGGAGGATATGCGTTAGTTATGATGACTAATAAAAAACTTATAGGGTTACGAGATCCTTATGGTATTAGACCACTTGTGGTTGGTAAATTAAAAAATTCGTTTATTTTTGCATCTGAAACTTGTGCTTTAGATATTATAGGAGCTAAATTTGTGAGAGAAGTTGAAAATGGAGAAATCATATTCATTGAAAATGGAAAATTAAACAGCATAAAACCTTTCCCGCCTATTAAGGCCAGACCTTGTGCTTTTGAATATATATATTTTGCTAGGCCAGATAGTCTGATTGATGGTCGTTGTGCATACGAGTTTAGAAAAAAAATGGGAGAAGAATTAGCTAAAGAAACAGATTTAAATGCTGATTTAGTTGTTCCCGTGCCGGACTCTGGAGTGCCTGCTGCGCTTGGTTACAGTCAATACACAAAAAAAAGCTTTGAATTAGGTCTTATTAGGAATCATTATGTAGGTAGAACTTTTATTGAACCTACTCAAAGCATTAGGAGTTTTGGTGTTAAGTTAAAATTAAATGCAGCTCAAACCTTAGTAAAAAATAAATCTATTGTTTTAGTTGATGATTCTTTGGTTAGGGGAACAACATGTCACAAAATAGTTAAAATGCTTTATGATGCTGGCGCTAAAGAAGTTCATGTAAGGATAGCTTGTCCAGAAATTCTTTATCCAGACTTTTATGGAGTTGATATGCCAACTAAGAAAGAATTGTTAGCTAATGGTAAGAGCAACCAGGAAATGTGCAATTATATAAATGCCAAGTCTTTAAAATTTTTAAGTATATCAGGATTATATAAAGCTCTTGGCTTTGGAAAAAGAAATAAATTATACCCTCAAATAAGTGATCACTATTTTACAGGAGAATACCCGGTAAAACCAACAGACTCCTTAGGCGAAAGAAAAATTACCCAGCTTTCTTTGCTAAGTTCTAAATCAAATAATTAAATTAATTAAACTTTAATAACTTGTTGTCATTATCAAGAAAGAACATGTTGTTATTTAAAAAAATTACTTCTGAGTTAATGCCTTTTTTACTAATTTTACTTAAATAATCTAAGTTTCCGTTGTTAGAATTAGAAGATAATAGATATCCATTTCTAGAATAAATATTAATTTTACCATTTACTATTTTAAAATCAATAATTGCGCCAAATTTATTATTAATTTTTTTTTCCTCTATACTTCTAAAAATATTTTTTGACCAAACAACTTCACCATTTTTGTTGTCTATGCAAATCAACAGGTTATTTTTTGAAATGACATAGGTATGTCCTGATGTTATAATAGGCTTAAATACTGGCTCAACTTGTAAATCCCAATTCTTTAAACCTATTGACGTATTTAAATTTAATATTTTTGTTTCTGTAGATATAATTAAATCATTATTTTTTATGACAATAGGGTGACTTAAAAATAGTTCTGCGTCTCTGCCAATGGAAGGATCTTTAAAGTTTAAAACCCAATTAATATTTTGAGTTTTATAGTTAATAGAATAAAGCTCACCACTAGTATTTAAAAAAAATAGGTTATCATCAACTATATCTAACGCTACATTATTTTGGAAATCAGACTTCAGAAAAGTAAGACTAGTTGCAAATTGCCAATTTTTATTTCCATTTTTTTTGTTAATAGAATAAATAACATTGTCTTGACTTGCTAAGAAAATTTGATTTTTATCGAATTTTAAATTAGACCTGAAAGGTATTCCATAATTTTTAGCCCAAATAATATTATTGTTGTCTAGATTAAAGGCGTACATATAGCCAAGATTATCAGCTACATATAGAATATTTTCATTTATTGTAAGATAGATTTCTTTATTAAAATTTTTAAAATTCTTTTTATAGAAGTTATATTTAAATATTTTTTTATTTAAGTCTAATGAATAAATAAAAATCGTTCCATTATGATCATAAGAAATTAAATTATTTTTATAAAAAATAATATTTCTATTTGATTTTATTTTACCAGATGGTGAATTACTTAATTTATTACTTCTAGTTAATAATGTTTTGTTGTCAGCATAGTAAAAATTAGAGATATTATTGCTCGGAATACCATATTGTTCAGACCAATTTACTACTTTTAAAGGTTTATCAATTTTGATGTTAGAAGGATTAGAAGGCTCTTTTTCCTCATCAAAAGTTTTATTTTTTACAAAAATATCTTCATACCTTGACTCTGAATTATTACCTGTAATTGATTTTGGATTTTGATTTTCTATCGGTGTATTTGCTGCGTCTTTCCATATTCCAGTTTTATTATCAAATGAACAAGATGTAATTGCTATTGTAACAAAGATTAATAACAACCTTTTCATTGTAAATTATTTATTGATCTTCTTATTTAATAATTGAATATATTCGTTTGCTTTTGATCTTTGCTCTTTTGATATAAAATAATCTGATATTAGTGTAATAGCCATATTTCTCCAGGCAGAATTAGAGTTAATAACAGGATTTAGTGTTTTTACTATTAACTTTTCATCGCCAAAACTAAATAAAAAAATAGCTTTTTTTATTTTGATTAAATTTAAATTTTCTTTATCTATAGATTTAATTTTTAAGATCTTGTCAAAAAAAACAATTATTTTTTGAGGATCATTTTCTAAATTATTTTCAATGATAAAATAAAGAGCTAGAGGTGAATAAAATTTATGTGCTTTGTTAATAGTGTTTTCTAGCAATAATTTACTTTCATCTGTTTTTTTTTGTTTAAACTGAATAATAGCTTGTGTATAATTTTGTGAAAGCTTTATTTCATTTTGCTTTTGTGAATTTTTATAAAAAAGGTAAGTAAAAAATAAAATAATTAAAAAGAAAAATAAAACTATTATTTTTTTGAAGTTTTTCTTTATAAAGTTTAAAATTTTGTCTTGAAAATTATCTTTTAATGTTTCTTTTGACATAAGCTAAAACGTATTTTTTTTACTAGGAAAATTTTTTCTTAATACTGCTTTATTATATTTTTGAACTCCCTTTTCAATAATATTATTTAAACTTGCAAATTTTTTCACAAATTTTGGGTAAAAACCGCTTAATCCTAGCATATCATCTGTAACAAGAATTTGCCCATCACAATATACAGACGCTCCGATACCAATTGTTGGAATTTTCAATATACTTGTAATTTCTTTGGCGACAAATTCTGTCACGCACTCTAAAACTAAACTAAACACACCAGCCTTTTCATTTTTTTTTGCTTCGTTTATTAATTTAATTCGATCTTTTTCTAACAATCCATGCACCCTAAATTTTTTATAGTATTGAGGCGTAAAGCCTATGTGTCCCATAACTGGAATCCCCATTTTAACTATACTTTCTATAATTTTAAAATTTTTTCCATTACATTCCATCTTCACTGCATCACATTTAGTTTTCTTAATAATTAACATTGCATTTTTTTTTGCCTCTGTGATAGTTCTGTATGAATTAGTTGGCATATCAACGACACACAATGCTTTTGAAAGGTTTGACTTAACGGAGATCCCATGTCGTATCATTGTTTCGAGGGTAACCTTGCGTGTATTTTCCATGCCATACATAGCGGTAGCTAAAGAGTCTCCCACTAAAACAATATCACAATATTTGTCTACTATTTTAGCTATCGGTTTAGAATAAGCAGTAAGGCACACTAAAGGTTTTTTTTTTTTATAATTTATAATTTTTAAAATATTTTTTTTCATTTTTTATTCAAGTTCAATAGTACTTGGTGGCTTTGATGTAATGTCATAAACAACCCTGTTAATACCTTGTACATTATTAATAATTTTATTAGAAATTTCATCTAAAAAGAATTTTGGGAAATTAAAATAATCAGCAGTCATACCGTCTTCAGATATCACTGCTCTAATTAAACAAATATATTCATAGGTTCTTGTATCACCCATAACGCCAACTGTTTTAATTGGTAACAAAGCTGCATATGCTTGCCAGATTTTATCGTATAAATTTTTTTTAATAAGCTCTTGAATAAAAATATAATCAGCCTCTTGTAGAATTTTGACTTTTTTAACCGTTACACTACCAACTATTCTTATGGCTAATCCCGGACCTGGAAAAGGGTGTCTTTGTAATATATTTTTTACCAATCCAACAGAATTACCAAGCTCTCTTACTTCGTCTTTAAAAAATTCTCTTAAAGGTTCTATTAGTCTTAAATTCATTTTCCTTGGTAGGCCACCTACGTTATGATGTGATTTAATCTTAGATGTTTTGCTGCCCGTGGTCGATCTACTTTCAATAATATCAGGATATAGAGTGCCTTGAGCCAAAAATTTAACATTTTTTAATTTTTTAGCTTCTCTTTCAAATATTTTAATAAATAAACCTCCTATAATTTTTCTTTTTTTTTCTGGATCAGTGATATTTTTAAGTTTTTTAAAATAGAGATTGGCTGCATAAACTATTTTAACATTTAATTTATATTTATTTCTAAAAATTCTATAAGTGGATTTAAACTCATCTTTTCTCATCATGCCTGTGTCAACCATTATACATTTTAAATTTTTGCCAATAGCTTTGTGAATTAATAAAGCTACAACACTACTGTCAACGCCACCAGATAACGCACAGATTACTTTTTTTCTTTGTGCAATGTGTTTTATTTCTTTTATAATTCTTGTCTTTTCAAAATTTACTTTCCATTGTTTTTTAGCTTTACATATTTCAAAAATAAAATTTTTAAAAATTATATTACCATTTTGGGTATGTGTAACTTCTGGGTGAAATTGAATTCCATATATATTTTTTTTTTTATTTTCAATAATAGTCATGTTAGATTGATTAGTTGAGGCGATTTTAGAAAAACCAACGGGTAATTTGTAAACAGAATCTTGATGACTCATCCATATGATGGATTTACCTTTTTTAAAAAAATTATTTGTTAATAGTGATTTTTTTTTTTCTTTTAAAATAGCTCTACCAAACTCTCTTTTTTTCACGTTTGATTTAACCTTGCCTTGAAATTGTTTGGCAATTAGCTGCAAACCATAACAAATGCCTAAAATAGGTATATTTAAATTGAAAATTTTTCTTGGTAGCTTTGGAAAAGACTTCTTTGTAACGGTTGAAGGTCCGCCAGATAAAATAATGCCTTTAACGTTTTGAAATACATTTTTTTCTTTTAAGTCTTTAAGTGTTAATATTTCAGAGTAAACAGAATATTCTCTAATTCTTCTTGCGATTAACTTTGTAACTTGTGAACCAAAATCAATAATAATAATTTTATCTATTTTTAAAATTTGATTCATTCACTTTTTAATGAATTGTCTAACTTTGATTGAAGCTCTTTTTGAGATGAACACATTTTTATGCAAATAGAATTCAATGTGTTTATAAGTTCTTTGGCTTTTGAAAAGTCAGAATTTTTAATATTAAGTAAAGTTAAAAGGTAGATTGCTTCTTCATTTTTAGGATTAAGCAATAATACAGTATTTAAATTATTTTCCTCTAAATTTATATTTTTCTCTTCTTTAAAAATTTTAGCAAGATAAAGGTAAGAATTTTCACTTTTAGGATTAAAAACTATGTCTTTTTCAAAGTAAAACTTTGAATCTTTATATTTTTTATTATCGAAAAGTTTTTTCCCATCTGAAAAATATGAATTCTTAGCAATGACTGGAATATGATTAAGGTTAAATAAAACAAATGATAGTAAAATAATTAATATTTTTTTTTTCATAATTTATAATTTTTTGTTTCTTTGGTAGGTTCTACGCTATGTACCATACTTTCATAGAATCCTGCTTTGGTGATTTTTATAAATCTTGCCTTTTTTTGAATTTCTTTAATCATTTTTGCGCCAATATAGCCCATCGACGATCTAAGACCTCCTTGTAATTGATATATAATTTCATCTACGGAACCTTTGTAAGAGACTCTGGCTTCAACGCCCTCTGGTACAAATTTTGACTTATCTTTATGGTCTTTTTGGAAATATCTATTTGAAGACCCTTCAGACATAGCGCCTATTGAACCCATTCCTCTGTAGACCTTATAAAGTTTATTTTTATACTTAAATTTTTTTCCAGGACTTTCTTCTGTGCCTGCGAAAATTGAGCCCATCATTACAGCATCGGCACCTGCTGCTAAGCCTTTTATTAGATCACCTGAAAATTTTATTCCACCATCAGAAATAATTTTAATTTTTTTATTTTGCATGCTTTTTTTTACATCCATTACAGCGGTAATTTGTGGTACTCCAATACCTGCAATCATTCTGGTAGTGCAAATAGAACCAGGACCAATTCCCACTTTTAAAATATCTGCTCCTTCGTTGTATAGATTAAGAGCGGCTTCACCTGATGCAATGTTTCCAACACAAATCGGGGTTTTGGAACTAATTTTTTTTATTTTTTTAAGCATTGTAATAACTTTTTCACTATGCCCATGTGCTGTATCTATGACTATGAGATCCACTCCCGCATCTAGAATAGATTTGGCTCTAGTTAAATCATCATTAGCCGTCCCAACAGCAGCACCGGTAATTAATTTTTTACTTTTGACTATTTTAATTTCTTTAAATTGTTTATTTATGGATAAGTTACGATGAATAATGCCTAGGCCACCTTTCTGAGCAATAGCTATGGCCATACTAGATTCTGTTACAGTGTCCATAGCAGATGATAAAAAAGGAATTTTTAAATTTAAATTACTCCCAAGGTTTATATTTAAATTTGTTTCTGAGGGAAGAATGGAAGAATATCTTGGTACGAGTAGTACGTCATCAAATGTTAAAGCTTCTTTGATAGGTTCCATATACACTTATATACAATTCTAATAATTTATAAAGTCTTTAATGAAGAGCAAACAATGTATGTTTCTTTTGATTCACTTCTGCTTGATTCAGGTTTAAAGAAATCAACTTTTTTGAAATTATTCTTTGCTAAATTTTTTACCTCTAAAAAATCTTCACCCATAAATAATTTACATATTAAAGATCCTTTTTGATCTAATATTTTTAAAGAAAAATTAATAACTTCACTGCAAAGACTATTGGTTCTTATAGAATCAATACTTTTATTGCCAGTTGTATTTTCAGCCATATCGGAAATAATAATATTAATTTTTGTATTAAAAATGTTCAGTATTTTTTCTTGGGTTTTTTCTTCTAAAAAATTATTATTTAAAAATATGACGTTATCTAATTCTTCCATAGGAGTTATATCAACTGCAAGAATTTTTCCGGTAGTTATAATTTTTGATGCTACTTGAGACCACCCTCCAGGTGTAGATCCGATATCTAATAAATTTGAATTTTTTTTTATAAAATTAAATTTTTTATTTAATTCAATAAGTTTAAAA
>MDTF01004247.1_pt1 | contig 12945 bp, 12 predicted proteins | sample 811191 | NCBI WGS metagenome assembly MDTF01 (sample SAMN05326649, study PRJNA326480) | marine metagenome | isolation source: seawater | place: Southern Ocean | collected 2011
AGAAAGAAATGAGCATAATTTAATGAAAGATTTCAAAGATGAAATTTCAGGATATGAAAATAACTTTATGATAATGAAAAATTTAATGAAGTTAAAACTTAAGCCAGGTGTTAAGAATATAAAACATAATATGATTTTATGTTACAAAGAATTAATCCATATGAAATTATTAGATAAAAAAGAAATGAAATTATTAAATGCTTGGTTTTTAGATCTAAAACAAATTTCAAAGAATAATTGGTAAAAAAATAAAAACTTATATAATTTTTATTTTGCAATTCCACACATTAAATACCAGTTTAAATGCTGAAAGGTATCTTGGTATGAAAATCCTTGGATTAAAAATACATCTAATCAACCAGCCCAAATATAAAGTGTCAAAAAGGTTATTTATTGGAGCCTGTTGTTTTGTAAAGTATGATATGGCTGCACCAGAACAAATAATCAAAGGTTTATAATTTAGATTATCTTTAATATAACTACCTAGTATTTCTTGAATTCCTCCTCCCAAATTTATCATTATAGTTTTTGGTTTTTCTTTCTTTAAAATTTTTAGTAAAGAATTATCCACAATATAGGACTTTTTTTTATAAAGTGGAGCAACATATTGTTTATTTTTTAAATTAATACTAAATTTTTTTAAATATTTTTTATTAATACTTGCTGACCTTCTATCAGCTTCAATACAAAAAATTTTTTTATTCTTATAAAAGATAAAAAATGATTTTAAAAATTTGTACCCAGAAAACTTAGATACTCTAATACCTTTAAATAACCTCAACAATAGTATAAAATACCCACTATCAAATAATGCAATATCTGCATTTTGAATTGATTTGTGATAAATTTTATCTGTATATATTGTAGAAAGCCCAGGGCCCGAAGGTAAAACCACCAATCCTTTATTCTTTTTTTTAAAAAATTGATTTAAGTCAATATCGTAAAAAGTTACTCCAAATATTTTATAAATCATTTTTTATTATTTAGCTTAATTTGATATTTCAATTTATATTATGATGAGTGCCTTTTTTTAATTGGTTTTGCAGGATTACCAACATAAATCATTCCTTCATCTAAGTTTTTAAATGTAGAGCTGTGAGCACCAATTGCAGCTCCTTTTTTTATTATAACTTCAGGACCAATAAAAACATTATTTGCGATCCAAGCTTCATCTTGTATTTCAATTTTTTTCATTTTAATAATTTCAAAATTTTTTTTATGAAGATCATGTGAACCACCACAAATAGTTACATTATGAGCTATAGAAACGTGTGAACCTATTTCTAATTCACATACATTGTAAATGTCACAATTATAACCAATCCAAGAATGATCACCTATTTTTAATTTCCAAGGATAATGTATTTTTGCACTAGATTTGATTTTGACACCTTTACCAATCTTAGCTCCAAATAATCTTAAAATATAATTTCTAAAACCTGGTATAAAGTCAGGTGAAAGTTTAAAAAGAAAAGTATTGATAGTTCGCCAAAGCTGAACATAAATTGAACTTTTGCCATGAAAATCTTTTGGAGCTTTAAAATTTTCTAAGTCTTGATATTCTGGCATATTATTTTTCCATCCATTTTATTGTTTTATAAATTCCTTTATTTAATGAAAAAGGAAGATTTCCTGTAATTTTTTTTAAATTAACCGTATCATGTTTCATATTAGTTATTAAATTGTTTAATCTGAAACTCGTAAGTGGGAATTTAATATTAAATAATTTCAAAAAATCACCAAAAATAGAGGTAAGCTTTAATAACACAAAAGGTACTTTCAACGGTTTCATTACATTAAAATGATATGAGATTTTATTTGAAAATGACTTTAATTCAATATTATCATAATCACATAAATAAAAGGTTTTTTTTTCAACAGATTTTGAAGGTGCTAACATAAGTTTAGTGATTTGAAATACCGAATTTTCTACATACCCAAAAGACTTGTATATCTTCTTATTACTAGGGTGCATATATAAACGTTTTTTAATCACATCAAAAAAATTTTTATAAGGCTCATCAAACCAAGGTCCCCAAAGAGATGTAGGTCTAGTGTTTACCCATTTTTTAAACTTTTTATATTTTTTTCTTTTTAATATTTTTTCACCCAGAACTTTACTTTCTCCATAAATAGTTGTGGGACAATAGTCATTATCATTTTTAGGTACATAGCCTATTTGACAAACCAATCTTGTAGAAAAAAAAAACCACTCTTTTTAATTTCTTTAATTTCATAGATATTTTAAGAATATTTTCAGCACCCGATGTATTGGTTTGGTAATAATCAAAGGTTTCACCATTTAAGTCAGTCCTAGCAGCTAGATTAATAATGAAATCAGGTGAATATTTATTTATTATCTTTTTTAAATCTTTAAAGTTATTTATGTCATAATTTTTCCAAAATTTAGAATGTTTGAGATATTTAGGTTTTTTAATATCAAGATTAATAATTTTTTTGGTGTGTTTTAATAGTTCAATTATTAAATTAGTACCAATAAATCCTGAACCACCTGTAATTAAAATTTTTTTATTTGTTAGTTTCATTTTTATATTTCATAGAATCTATTCCATTTTTTAATAGCACTCTTCATGGAAAATTTTTTCTTAAAAAAATTATTTATCTTTTTACCATTCTTTATTCTCTTTTTTAGACTCCACTTTAACGTTTCTTCTATTGCTCTTTTAAAGTTTAAAACAGTTGGGTTCACTGTAATGCCTCCATTATTTTTTAGTTCACCTAGTCCAAAATTTGTCGAAGCAATAATTGGTAGAGAATTCCTAGCTGCCTCAAAATTTGTAAATCCTAGAACTTCAGATTTTGAAGCATTAACAAAGGCCCATGAAGATCCAAGTATATTGTTTTTTTGTTTACCTGTTACTGGTTTTTTAAAGAGTATACGATTACTCAATTTTTTTTCATCAATTTGATTTCTTAGATTATTAAAATAATCTATATCAACAACAGGGCCATAAATAACTAGGTTAAAATTTTTTAATTTTTTTATTTTACTAAAACAATCTATCAAGATTTCTATTCCCTTTAATGCAGCAATTCTTCCAATAAATATTAAATTTTTATAAATTTTATATTTAGTTTTATTGTTATCAAAATTATACATATGATAGATTGTAGATATCTTATTCTTTTTGAAATAAGTCTTTAGATTTTTAAATTCAATTTTTTCAACAGCATGAACTTTAAATGCTTTTTTAAGGATATATTTTGCAAAAAAATTCCAATAAATATACTTAAAAAGATAAGCAGCTAACCCTTTCTGTTTCCAAGTAATTTCTTTTAAATTTCCATGAGATGATACGGTAAATTTAATATTAAAAAGAATACTTAATAAAGCAACAAATAAAAAAGCAGGATTAAAAATTCCATGAATATGTATAATTTTTTTTTTATTTTTAGAACTAAAAATTTTTTTTATTTGACTTATAGTTAAAAATTTATTTTTAATATTAATTACCTCATGTTTGTATAAATTTATATTATTAACAATTGATTTAACAACTACATTTACTCCACCGTATTTGTTATCAAAATTTTCTACGATATGAAAAATTTTAGTTTTCATTTTAAATATAGTTTTTTATTTTTTCCTTATTTTTTGTTACAAATATTATTGCTGCAACTAATAATATAGATTGAGGTGTAAAATAATTTATTCCCCTAAATACAAAGTTAATTGAAAAAGATAAAATTATTACGTTACAAAAAATATCTTTTTGAAGTAATTCTTTTTTTATTAGATCTTTTTCTGTAATTACTTTTAAATATTTTTTATTAAAATTTAAAAAAAAATTAAATATAAACTTTATATAAATAAATGTTATAAAAATTCCTATTATACCAAATTCTGAGACTAATTTTGACATTATAAAACTTCCATCTGCTATATTTTTTCCAAATTGTCCGCTAAACTCAAATATTGCTTTAGATATATCTCCTGTTGCAGTTTGAGCTGATCCCATCATTTGATACCCTAGACCTAAAAAATTTGTAGATAATAAATTAACCTTCATCAATTCCCAGCCTTGTAAATAAACCATTCGGGTCCAATTGAAGACATCATCACTTTCAAAGTTTCCAGTACCAAGTCTACTCTCAAAATAAGAAATATTTAGATAGGATTTAAAAAAGAAAATTATAATCAATAGAAAAATTGTTATACCAAATATATTTTGGAGTTTATTTTCTTTTTTTATAATAAATAAAATTAATGTTAATATAAAAAATAAACTTAGTGTTGTGCTTGGTAGGTTGATTGAAAAAAATACATAGTTTGTTATTAAAAAAAAATTTACTTTAAGGGATTTATCAAGAATTAAAGGTAAACCTATCATTCCATATACTAAAGCAAAATGGCTTGGTTCAACAAAAGGAAATATACTCGCAGGACGATTGCTAAAATTAAATAAAGAAACGTGATAGAAAAAATCTAACCATGCAAAAGACGATAAAATGGTGAAAAAGATAAAAAATATTCTATTTACTTTAGAAAATGTACTTTCATTAATATAGTTGTAAATAATAAATGAAAGTAAAAAAGTTAAAAATAATGGCACTGCCTTAATCGGTTTGCTTTCAAAGTTAAAAAAATAATCATTTAGTGTTCTTATAAAAATATATAAAATAAAAATTAAGATTATTGAATAAGTTTTATCTTCAATTTTTATATTAAATATGTCTCGCAGATGTAATGAGCAATAAATAATTGTTATTATAAATAGTGGCATAGATAATGAACCCAAACTTAAAAATACGTAGCAAAAATAAGGAGTTAAAAATAGTATTAAAAAAAAAAATAAAAATTTGTAATCAGACTTGTTAAATTTATTTGCACTATTCATAATCTAAAATAAAATTTTTTTCAGTATTCTAACATTTTGTTTTTGTGAATAATCAAAATGTAGTTTAGAGAATTCATTTTTACTACTTTTTTTTAATGATTTAATTTTTTTAAATAAATTAGGTAAATTATTTTTTTTATAGATATATCCTACTTTATATTTATTTAAGTAAAGTTTATTTAATGAGTTATTAGAAGCAAAAAAGTTTTTATTGTAACTAAAACAGTCCCAAATAATTCCAGATGACATATATTCATAATTTTTAGCTTCTGGTATAATTATTATATCAGTTTTATGAAAATATTTTTTATATTCATCAAATTTCAAATATTGATTTTTGACTATTATATTTTTATTGGGTTTAGATATTTTAATTATTTCTTCAAATATTTTTTTTTCCATACTTCCAATTATATAATATTTATAAGGATAATAATTTTCATTAATTTTTTGTAGGTACTTAATAAAATTAATTGGATTTTTTTGCTGATCTTGAATACCCAAAGTAGTAAGTATTATCTTTTTTTTATCTTTCATAAGTTTCTTTCTGGTAAAACAAAAACTTCCTTAAATTTCAACTTTCTTAGTTTCATCTGGTTTATTTCGTTAGTGACTATAATCTTTTCTGATCTAGAGTAATTTAATGTGTAAATAATGTTAAAAATCCAACCAATAAAACCTTTCCTGTATAAATCTGAAATTCCAACTGAATAAATTATAAAGGGTTTTTTAAAAAAAATGAGCATAAAAAAATTTAAAAAAATGCTACCTCCTGATAATAAAATTAAGGTTCCATTATTACAATTTTTTTTTAATTTAAAAATGACATTCAGAGTTTTTAATACTTCAATAGGAATAAATAAAATTTTTTTTAACTTTGAATCGTATCTATAATCAAAAGTAGATAAAGAATCTAATTTTTTAAATTTAATTTTTTTATTTTTGTAAATATTTTTTCCAAGATAGACTATTTCATCAATTGTGTTAATTTTACAAAGCAGTTCTAGAATATATTTATTAAACCTGCTGTAATGTCCTATATTAATAAATTCTGGGTCGTAAACTATAAATTTATTTTTTTTCATAAAGATAAATATTTTTCCAATTTTTTACATGAGTCTTTTACTAAAAATTTTTTTATTGAAGATTCATAAGCTTTTGAACCAATCTCTTTGATAATTTTTTTATTATTAAGTAAAAAAATTACTTTTTTACTTAGTAAAGATGAATCTAAATTATCAATTAGAATGCCAGTTTTACCATTTATAAACAAATATTTATTATTACCACTATTATTAGCTATTACAGTTAAACCTGACTTCATATATTCAACGATTGTTCTGTTAAATGTATCAAACCTACTTAAGCTAAGACCTATATGATAATTCTTAATTATTTTATGGATATTAGCTTCATAATTTTTAATTTTTATAAAATTATTTAATTTATTAGTATCTATTTTTTTTGATAATTCTTCTTTAAGATATCCATCTCCATAAACATCAATTACAAAATTTTTATTTTTTTTTAGAATTTTTTTTGTAGTATCAATAAGTATTAATGGATTTTTATCATAATCTAATCGTCCAATAAATAACAATTTAACTTTTTTCTTAAATTGATATTTATTTTTTTGAACAAATTTTTTGTCAATAGAATTTGGTACAACTTTGACTAATTTTTTGCTAATATCTTTTTTAAGCATTCTTTGAAGATACTCACTATTAACAAACAATCTGTAAGAAAATTTATTTGAAATAAAAAATATAATTTTTTTTGAATAATCAAATTCCCAATTAAACTGCTCCTTTGCTAGTTCTCTAATGTGGAATATATGTTTTAATCTTTTTAAAATAGAAAGTATAATTCCAAAATTAGTAGTAAATGTATTAGTATAAATATAATCAATTCTCTGACTCCTTAACAATACAATAGAATATATAGCTAATAAAAAGTTAAAAACTAATTTGATAAAACTTTTAAGAAAAACCCTTTTTTTAGATACCCAAAAATAAAATGGGATAATAAAGTATTTATATCTTTTTTTTTTTAAATATTTTTCTAGTTTTCCTTTCTCCCTAATAATAAAAATTGGATTTATTTTTTTTGTTTTTTTTAAATAGTTAATATTTGTTAAAATTGATAAATCTGCACCAAATGGAGAAGAGCTTGTTAAAAGAAATAAAATTTTTTTCATTAATTTTATATTAGTATTTTAAGAAAATTTAGGGGTTAAGGTTTTTATAAATTTTTTAATTAATTTTTTCATATTAAATTTTAACTAAGATCCTTAGAAATTTTTTTAAAACATACTGCATCTGCTATAAAAACAATTGAATATTGAACTATTAATAAATAAAAATAATAAATGTAGTTAAAACCTAAAGAAAAAAAATAATAAGTAGCACCTATAGTCATTAGAGTTAAAAAAAATTCTAAAATAGTAACATATAAGTAATTGTTTAATGATTTTGCTAAAGTTCTTGTTAATTCAACCAATACTAAAAGTGATACAGAAAATGCCAACATCATCATAAATTTTTTTTCAATTATGAAATGTTTAATCCAAATATTATAAACTGTATCACCTACCAAGTATGTAATACTAATAAATATAAACAGAAATAAAACAATAACAACACTTTGAAACTGAATTATTTTTGTTAAGTATTGATATTTTTTTGAAAATATTTGCTTGGCATATTCAAAATAAAAAACAGAATTAATTGTATTGAAAATTTTATAAGGAAAATAATAAAATAACACTTTTGCAGTTACTATAAATGAAACAATTTCTTCAGAAAAAAAATAACCAAACAATAAAATTCCAATATGTGCATGAATATTATTAATATATATTTCAATATTATTAGGAATGGATTTTTTAAATAATATAAATAATTCCGTTTTAGAGATTAATTTTGAGTCAAACGTAAAGGGTATTTTATTTTTGTTATTCAAATAAATAAAAAATATCCATTCAAATAAATCAAATAAAAGTAATAACAGTGCTGCATTGACAAAATCATTTGAAATTGAGGCATAAATTATTAGTGATATTTTTGATAAAAAATTAAGAGTATTTCTTATGTATACTGATGTACTTAGCTGACCTTTTTGATTGTAAAGAGAATGATAATAAAAACTAACCACATATCTAATCATTATTGAAAATAAAAGAATTAAGGTTGCTAAATAATAGCCTTTATCTGCATTAGCTAAAAAATTAAATAAGTGAGTATTACTGTTGGTTGCTAATAGATATAAAATTAAGCATAGAACTAAAAAAAATAGACTATTTAATAAAACTAAAGTTAGACCGTTAGAATAAACAATTTTTCTTTTATAATTATTTTTTTGGAATAATTCTTTTGTCATGGCTTGTTGTGCGCTGTGATTATATCTTAACAATAATAAGCTCAAAATTATTGAAATTGAATTTAACATTATCCAGATTCCAAAATTAGCTGCACCCCAAAATTTGATTAAAAAAAATGGTAATAAAATTTGAATTGATGACTCACTGATCAATTTATAGATATGAGAGATAAAATTTTTTTTGATTCTTGTGAAATCCAATGATTGAATATTTATATTTTTAAAAATATTCATTATTAAAGCTTTCATTTAGTGGTTTTATTAAACTTAAATTGTCTGTACACCTATTATTTTTTTTATCTTATTGATTATTCTGAATATTAAAAAATTTGAACGTGCTTTTACAAGTTCATAAGAAATATTTGGGTAATACATTTTTTGTGTTTCCCAACAAATAACTGGCTTTCCAGATTTTTGTGATATCTCTATAGACTGTCGCTCATCACTTTCAATAAACATTTCAGAGCCAATAATTTTTTCATAAACTTCTGCTTTAAAACTACCATGACATTTTTTCCTTCTTCTTGTTTCAGCATCAGGTAAATCTAACATGTGTAGTCTATCATATTTAATATCATTTTTTTCTAGCCAATTTTCAGTTTCTAAACGATATTTTTCAAGTCGGCTTGTAACTAGGTTCCCAATCTTATTTGATGGCACTGACATAGGAAGTACATTCTTAATAAAGTCTTTATATGCTTTACCATCGTCATTTTCTTTTGCAGTAGGATCTCTACAAAGTACACCATCAATATCTACACAACATCTTGATAGAATTGCATGATTTAATATGTTCCATTCAAATAATCTTGGATCAGGAACTATTTCAAAATAAATATCTGGTATTTTTTTTGATTTTTCAATACTGTAAATTGCACAGTAAGTAATTTTTTGCTGTCTATTAATTTTTTTAACTTTTTCTTTTACTTTATCAAGACTTGCTCCTGAATAAACACTATCATCAACAACTAATACATTTTTTGCTTCGCTAGCTTTATTAATCTTACACGTAAGACGTGATCCCGCATATAATTGAGCATCTTCATAAAAACCGGATAGATCAGTTAATTGTTTATTTGATAAAAGAGCAATAATATTGGCTGCTAGCATGCCACTTCTAGGTATACCAACAATTAAATCAATATTTTCAGGAATTTTGTAAAGGTTTTTTCGTATTGATAGTGATAAATCATTAATTGATCTATAATTGTAAAGTATATTTAATGAGTAAGGCAATAATTATTTATAGCATTTTTTTATTACATTGATAACAAAAAACTAAATTTACATTTTAATAAAAATTTATTTACGAATCATATACTATTTTACAATAAGCTTATGTTTTTAAAAAATTCTAATATATATTCAGTAATATGAATTTAAGAGTAATTTTTTTATGCCTTTTGGTGTGTGGATGCACTAACTCTACGGGCTTTAAAAGTGAACCAAAAAGCTCAAATCCTAAAAAAATAGGCCTAGAGCAAACAGGAGTAACTTTAAGATTTCATGATTTGAACAAGATTAATACCGCATCTCTTCCCAAGTTTGAGGATATAGAAAAAAATAAAAATAAAAAGATAGTTAAATTAGTTAAAGAAAATAAATATTATTACTCTATTGGGCCTGGTGATGTAATTAATATAGCAATCACAGATATTGATGATATTGATGGCTCTTACACTATTAGCCCAGAAGGTGATGTGACTATTCCTTATGTTGGACAAGTTTTAATAAATGACAAAACTAAAGAAGAGGCTCAATCATTTATTAATGATGTTTTAAAGACCTATTACCAAGAACCAGAAACTATTGTTAAAATTGAACAATATAATAGTGCTTATGTATATATTACGGGAGCAATAAATCGTCCTTTATCAATTTTACTTTCAGAGCAACCATTAAAATTATTAGATGCTTTGATAAAGGCTGGGTATGTAAAAGATCAAAAAAGTTATATTAAAACTGCTTTGCTGAGAAGAGGAAGCGAAGTTTATGAAATAGATTTATATGAGTTATTAAATAAGAATAATACTGATCTAGATATTTATTTAAGGAAAGATGACGTGCTTCATGTTTCTGAAAGTGATACTGATCAAGCTTATGCTTTTGGAGAATTCACAACATCTGGACCCATTTCTGTTTACAAAGATTTAACTTTAACAGAATTATTAGCAACAAAAGGAATTAATAAAGCCACCGCAAAAACAAAAAATATTTATGTAATGAGAGAAGATACAACAAAATTTCTTTATGTTGATATATATAAAATTAATTTAAATAATCCAGCAGCCTTTCTAGCTGCTAATAACTTTTATATATTGCCTAATGATATTGTATTTATACCACAAACCAAATTAGTAAAATGGAATAATGTAATAAGCCTTTTAACACCATCAGAAACTTTATTTAAAACTTATAAGCCTTATATAGCAGAGCAAGATGATTGGTATATTTTAAGTGAGGACTCAAATATAATTAGTGGTGGTACAGGCAGTGATGGTAGAAGATAGTTAATCACTACTAGTTTTAAATTTAATTAAACCTATGGATAAAATAGTTATTAATAAAACTAGTATACCGGGTGCATGTAATGAAAAATCTACTAAACTTTGAATAAATAAAATTAAAATTAATAATGATAATAATATGAATCTAGTAAATTGTTTTTTTTCATTAATAGCTTTTATTATTATCTTAAAGTAAGAAATATATAATAATAGCAGTATTGAAACACCTAAAACCCCAATTTCTCCTAAAAGCTCTATGCCATCGTTATGGGCGCGATCAGCATGATAATTGAAAAAGTTTTCTGGTATATTATAAAAAATTTTGAATACCTGTCCAAAAGCCTCACTACCGTAACCAAATAACCAAAAATTTTTAAATTGATCAATTCCAAAGGTTTGTAAATCAAATCTTAATGTTTCTCCTAAAATAGAAGTTTCAGCATACCTCTCAATTAATTTTGCATTACCAAAAAATAACCCCATTACAAAAATGTCAAAAATTAAGATAAAAATTATTACAGCTGATAAAGGGTTAATGTATTTTTTAAAAGATATTTTTGAGTAAAATAAAAAAGACAATAATATCAAAACATAGCTAAAGTTTGCAGCTCTTGACCAAGTTGTTAAAATTCCAATACTCATAAAAATAATAAAAATTCTTATAAAAAATATTTTACTTTTTACCTGTTCTATAAAATTAAAATTAACTATTTGATTTTTTTGAAAAAAAATTACTATGTAATAAAGACTTGAAAAAGCACATAAAAACAAAAATGTTCCAAAAACTGATCTATTTACAAATAAACCAGTACTTGCATTAAGGTAGTGAATTTTTTGAATTAAAAAGTTTGATGGGTTTCCCATTAACATCCAATATGTAGCAAAAATTGCATGACAAAAACCCAACACACATAAGAAAAAAAGAAATTTCATCAAATATTTGCTTCTATTAAATAAAATAGGGAATGTTAAAAAAATTATAAAAAGATTAATACAATTTAGAATTCCAAAATAAGAGTTACTTGGATCAATACTTAATGTCCATAATTGTTTATTAATTCTAATTGAAGAATATAAATCATAGTTATGTGGGGCTATAATTTCAATTAAGTTTAATGGAAGTGGAATTATTTGTATTATTAAATAGCTTATGTATATAAAAAAAATTAAAAAAAAATTTTTGTTATTTATATAATTTTTTTTAATTCTTTCTTCAATTTCATTGTTTTTTAAACATAAAAAAAAAGAATAATAAAGTTAATAGAAGAGATTTGAATTAACAAAGGATTAATACTTGCATTAAAGCTTACTGTAATTGCTAGGATTATTAAAAATAAATTTTGAAGAATACCTTTTCTTAAAATCATTAAGTGCAGATATTATTAGTAGGTGACACACATGTAGCATCTTGAGATATAAGCAATGTAAAAGTTCTATTGTTTGTTATTGTACCAGCCTGTATTGAAGCTTGGATTTCAAGAGAATATGTTGCTGCATTCAATAATCTTGGTGCTATACCAGAAATTGTATTTCCTGTAAGAGTAAACGGTGTAGCAGTAGAAGTGTTAGAGTTTCCTGAGTTATTTATAGATATAAAAGTATAAGTAACAGGGGTCGAGCCTTGACTTCCTGTAGCCACAATCTGTTGATTTATATTATCACTTGCACTTGCACTCGGTAAAGTTGCTGCTGTTGTGAAATCTACAGTTTCTGCACCACCACCGGCATTAGCTACACTTGGAAAAGTAACAGTTGTAGATGATGTTCCGTTATCATCTTGTGCTGTTATACTTACAATTTTTGATGCTGCATTAAATGTAGAAGGGGATCCAGATATAGTTCCTGCAGTTTCTATTAAACCACTAGGCAATCCTGCTACAGTATAAGTTATATTTCCAGTTCCTGTAATAAAATTAGATAAATCTAAACTCATTGATTGATCAACTCTTAAACTTGGAGGCGCTGTTATACTTGCCCATGTTGGTCCACTAGGAGCAGCACTATCTACTGCTGGGAAACCTATAGTTAGATTAGCATTTAATGGAGTAGGAGAACGAGAATCTGTTACTGTAAAAGTTACAGTAGCTCCAGCACCCAGATTTGTTGGTGCTCCTGAAACTGCACCTGTTGTAGTGTTTAAATCTAATCCTGCTGGTAAACCACTTTCTGAAAAAGTTTTTGTTCCTGTTCCTCCAGTTGCA
>MDTF01006614.1_pt1 | contig 12943 bp, 12 predicted proteins | sample 811191 | NCBI WGS metagenome assembly MDTF01 (sample SAMN05326649, study PRJNA326480) | marine metagenome | isolation source: seawater | place: Southern Ocean | collected 2011
TGTGTGCGACAATTTCTTAATTAACCTAGCCGTCCACACTTCTCTTCTTAAAAATTTACAATTTAAAAAAGCTAAGATTTTAAACTTTAAAATCTACACACCTCTAGCTACGTTAAAATTTAATTTCGTAGAAGTGAGCGCTGGTTTTATTACAATTCCATTATAAGTCAAGGCGTATATTGTTGAAAATACCAAGCAAAATAAGGCCTTTTTGACCTTCTCTCGTTGCAAAGTTCGGTTAATTTTTGTAAAAAACAACTATGCCGCTAGTCCAAATAATTAAAAATTTTTATAAAAAAAAACTCATTTTTTTATCCTTAATAAATGTAAAAAAATATGGAACTCTAAACTTTTATCCTATTTACGTTTTCAGTTTCATTGCTCTTTTTTCATTACTTTTTTTTACTATTTCATATTTAATTAGTCAAAAAAATGATGAAAATGAAAATAATATAAAAGAAATTTCTAAATCTTATGAATTTTCAAATTTAACAAATTATTTTATTTCTAAAATCAATAGCCCTTATGAAGAGGTCGATTACAAAATCAAAAATAACGACACTATAGAAAAGATTTTAAAAAAATTTAATATTAAAAATGAAGATATCAAAAGTATATCCACAAAATTAAAGCAAAAAAAACTCTCAAATATTTATTCAGGCCGAAAATTATCACTAATTTATAAAAAATTAGAAAATAACTCCAATACTGTTGTTAATCTTATCTACCCAGTGAGCAATACTAATAGTATTGAAATTAGAAAAGTTCAAAATAATTTTGTAGTTAAAGAAAATATTCTTCAGCTTTATAAAAAAGAGGTCGTTGTTAGAAATATTATAACAAATAATTTGTACAGCTCTGCTGTGGCTGTAGGAGTAGAGCCAAATATTATCGTGGAATTTGCGAGAATTTATGGTTTTGAAGTTGATTTTCAAAGAGATATTAGAAAAGGGGATTGGTTTGAAATTCTTTATGAAAAATTTGAAGATGATAACAATAAAGTAAGAGATACTGGCAAAATAATTTATGCTTCCATGTACGTTAATGGAGAAGAAATAAATCTTTATAATTTTAAATATAAAAATGAAGAAGAGTATTACGACATAAAGGGGAAGAGTATTACAAAATCTTTAATGAAGACTCCAATAAATGGCGCTCGCTTATCATCATCGTTTGGAATGAGAAAGCACCCTATCTTAGGTTACAATAAAATGCACAGGGGGACTGATTTCGCTGCAGCAAGCGGTACGCCTATTATGGCTTCTGGTTCGGGAACAATAACAAGGGCAAGATGGTGTGGTGGTGGTGGCAACTGTGTAAAAATAAAACATAACTCAACTTATGAAACTATTTATGCTCACATGAAAGCTTTTGCGAAAGGAATTAAAGAAGGAAGAAAAGTTAGACAAGGACAAATAATTGGCTACGTTGGTTCAACTGGAATGTCAACTGGCCCACACTTGCATTATGAGGTAATTGTGAATGGTAAAAAAACTAATTCTCAAAAATTAAAATTACCGTCTGGAAGAACATTAAAAGGTCCCGCCAGAGAGAAATTTGAATTTGAAAGAATAAAACTTGATTTAAAGTTATCTGCGTTAAGATAATTTATTTCTAATTTGTAGTTTTTGGCAACTCTTCTTTTTCTTTACTTGAAACATCTTCTTTACTCGGAACATCTTCTTTACTAGGAACATCTTTTTGAGGCAAAGATTTTTCTTCTACTTTTGTTTTTTCTAATGAAACTTCTTTTCTCTCATTCAATTCATTAAATCTTCTTAAATAGTGGTCTGCGTGTTGTAAATAATTTTCAGTTAATACTGGATCTCCATTACTTTGTGCATCTTTCGCAAGTTGTTGAAACTTTTGCATAGTTTTTTCCACATTATGCATATTGCTCATTGATCCATTTCTATTAAAATTCATATTACCATTATTGTTTAGACTGTTAGAGCCATTTGTATTAGAAGATCCACTTCTTCCTCTATAGTTACTTTTTTGAGGTCTTGGTCTGAAACTTCTTCTTCTATTATTATTATTATTATAATTATTCATATTAATTATTTATATAAGTTGAAATTAAACATCTGACATTATTCTTATAATCTTCTATTTTGTACTCAATTTTAAAATTGTTTTTTATTAATATTTTTGAAACTTTTTTATTCTGCTCATTACCTATTTCTAAGGCGAGCAAACCTTTAATCTTTAAGATATTCTTAGTTTTGTAGATAACTTTTTTAATAAGGTCAAGTCCATCATTTCCACCATCTAGGGCTATTCTGGGTTCATATTTCTTTATATCTTCATTTAAATTTTTGATGTCTCCAGTCCTAATATACGGCGGATTAGATACAATTAAATCAAATTTTTGATTAAAGGTGCTTGATAAAGATTTGTTCAAAAACTTAATGTTTAAGAACTTTCCATGTCTTTCTGCATTTTTTTTTGCAATCTGGATGGCATGTTTAGAAATATCAATTCCCAATCCTTTAGAATTATTAAGTTCACTAAGCAAACTTATTAAAATACACCCGCTGCCAGTTCCAATATCTAAAATTGATATTGATTTACTTTTGTAAATATTAACCAATTTTTCTACCATTAGTTCGGTTTCTGGCCTAGGTATTAAAGTGTTTTTACTAACCAAAAAAATTTTACTCCAGAACTCTTTTTCTTTTACTAGATAGGCCACAGGTTCATTTTGAGATCTTCTTTGTATCAAATTATTATACCTAGAGACATTTTTTAAACAAATTTTTTGATCCAGATTAATTAGTATTTCTTCTCTTTTTTTTTTTAAAACTTTTGAAAGTAAAATCTCTGAATCTAATCTATGTGTTGATATTTTTTTTTTTTAAGTTCACTTGATCCTTTGTTTAGTAAATCTAAAGTATTCATGAGTTTAAATTTTCAAGTTTTAAGTTTTGTTCTCTCAAACGCAATTCTTGATTCATTTCCTCATGTATTTCTCCACTTAGAAATTCATCCAGTTTATGTAGGGTTAAGTTAATTCTGTGATCTGTCACTCTTCCTTGGGGAAAATTATAAGTTCTAATTCTTTCTGATCTGTCTCCAGTTCCAATTTGACTTCTTCTGTTGCTCGATCGCTCTTGATCTTTTTTTCTTTTTTCAGCCTCATAGACTCGTGACCTTAAAATTTTTAATGCTTTTGCTTTATTTTTATGTTGAGATTTTTCATCTTGTTGGCTTACTACAGCACCACTGGGTATATGTGTAATCCTTACCGCACTGTCTGTCGTATTAACAGACTGCCCTCCAGGCCCTCCAGCTCTAAATACATCTATTCTTAAGTCTGATTCTTTAATCTGAATATCTACTTCTTCAGCTTCAGGTAAGACAGCGACTGTAGCAGCCGACGTGTGCACTCTGCCTTGTGTCTCTGTCTTGGGAATTCTTTGAACACGATGAACACCTGACTCATATTTTAAATATGAATATATGTCATTTCCATTAACCGAAAAAATTACTTCTTTAAATCCACCAGCTTCACTTTTTGAAATATTAATTATCTCAAGCTGCCATTTTTTTTTAGAACACACCTTCTCATACATTTTAAATAAATCTGAACAAAAAAGTGAGGCCTCTAAACCTCCGGTTCCTGCTCTTATCTCTACTATTGCGTTTTTATTGTCATCTTCATCTTTTGGTAATAAAAAAATTTTTAATTCACTTTCATATTTTTCTTTTTTTAACTTCATATCGTATAAATCTTTTTCTGCCATTTCTATCATTTCCAAGTCATTAGTTTTGTCCTGTAATATTTGTTCAAGGTCTTTTTTTTCATTTTCAAAACTCACAAATTCTCTTGCTATTAAAATAATGCTTCCAAGATTTGAATATTCTTTGGATTTTTTTGCAAATAATTTTGGATCAGCTTTCCCCGCTGACAGCTCTTTTTCTAGAGCATCATGCTTTATAATAATATCCTTAACTTTTTGTATGGGAACCATAAATTAATTTTTAGTTTTTAATTTTTCTTCTACTAACTCCACAATTTTATCAATAATTTTAGCACTAGGTACTTTAGTGTGCGGCACTCCTGACAAATATAAAAGATTGTTGTCTTGTCCACCTCCGGTTAGACCAATTTCAGTTTGCGCTGCTTCACCTGGTCCATTAACTACGCAGCCAATTATGGAAAGGCTAATTGGTTTTTTTATATGTGCAAGTCTTTTTTCCAGTTCTTTAACTGTTTCAATTACAGGAAAGGCTTGTCTGGCACAAGAAGGGCAGGAAATAATGTTTACTCCTCTTGAACGTATGCCTAAAGATTTAAGTATTTCATATCCAGCTTTTATTTCATCTACTGGATCTGATGAAAGTGAAACTCTTATAGTGTCACCAATACCTTCCATTAAAAGCTGACCAATTCCAATTGAGGATTTAATACTACCGGTTAATAACCCCCCGGCCTCTGTTACTCCTAGATGTAAAGGATAATTACAAATCTCTGATAATTTTCTATACGCTTTTACAGTCAAAAAAATATCTGAAGATTTGACGCTTATTTTAAAATTAAAAAAATCGTTATCCTCTAAAAGTTTAATATTATATAGAGCGCTTTCTACTAATGCTTCAGGGCAAGGCTCTTTATATTTTTCCAATAGAGCTTTCTCTAATGAACCTGCGTTAACTCCTATTCGTATAGAGCAATTATTGTCTTTAGCTGCTTTAACAACCTCTAAAATTCTATCGTTAGTTCCAATATTACCTGGATTAATTCTTAAACAACTAGCTCCCATTTCTGCTGCCTCTATTGCTCTTCTATAGTGAAAATGAATGTCTGCAACAATTGGTGCACTTACTTCTTTAATTATATCTTTTAATGCTTTAGTTGAATTTTCATCAGGGCAAGAAACTCTTACAATATCTGCTCCGGCTTCTTCTAAAGAATGAATCTGTTTAATGGTGCCTTTTACATCCGTGGTAAGAGTGTTAGTCATTGACTGTACACTAATTTTTGAATCTCCGCCTACAGAAATATTTCCAACTTTTATTTCTTTAGTTTTTTTTCTATTAATTTTTCTATAAGGTCGTATTTCCATCTTAATCTAAATCAAAAACTGTATGAAGTTTTTTAATTGCATTTAAAGTATTTTCTTCATCAATAATTACTGACAGTTTAATTTCAGAAGTAGATATAGCCAAAATATTTATTTTTTCTTCTGATAGTGATCTGAACATTCGGTATGTTACACCAGGTGTCGAGACCATTCCTGCTCCAACTATTGATACTTTTGCAACTTTATCGTTATGAATGATGTTTTTATAGTCAATATTTTTATTATTTTTTAAAATTTCTTTAGTTTTAGAGACATCATCTCTTTTAATCGTAAAAGTTATGTCTGTTGTTTTTTGATCTGAAGAAATATTTTGAATAACCATATCAACATTTATTTGTGCATTACTTAAAGGTTCAAATATATTAGCGGCAACTCCAGGTTTATCTTTTACACCTGTTAGTGTTATTTTAGCATCATCTTTTGAGTAGGCAACTCCTGTAACACTCTTAGTATAATCAATATTTTCTTGATTAAAAATTTTTGTACCCTGCCTGTCGGTAAATGTTGACCTTACTTCGAGAGGAATATTGTACATCATAGCTGTTTGAACAGCGGAAGGTTGCATTACTTTTGCTCCCAAAGAAGATAGCTCGAGCATTTCATTGTAAGAAATTTTATCTATTTTTTTTGCTACTGGAATTTTATTTGGGTCTGTAGAAAAAACTCCATCCACATCTGTATAAATTTCACATGCATCAGCTTCAAAAAAATTTGCTACCGCAACTGCAGTGGCGTCGGATCCTCCTCTCCCAATTGTAGTTACATCTCCAGCTTTTGAGATGCCTTGGAAACCAGGAATAACAGCAACACCACCTTCTTCCAAATAATTATTAATTTTTTCTACGTTCATGTTTATAATTCTTGCATTAGAGTGTTCACCTTCAGTTAAAATTGGCACTTGCCAGTTTAGCCAAGACTTTGCTTTAATTTTTAATTTAATTAAAGCACCAGCTAATAAAGCACAGGTAACTTGTTCTCCAGAAGACAAAAGAACATCAAGCTCTCTCTTATTAAAGTCTTCTGAAATATCTTTTGATAAATTTATCAATTCATTAGTGTTTCCAGACATAGCAGAAACAACTGCAATAACTTTATTGCCAGCGGTATGCTCTTTTTTGATAATATTTGCCACATGCTGGATTCTTTCAACTGTTCCAACAGATGTTCCGCCAAACTTTAATACTTTTTTAACCATTGTAAGAATGTAATATAATAAATAAAATTTTAATGTATTTAAATTAAAACAAATTAATAAAATGACTACTACTATAAATAAAGAAGAAATTCAAAAGTTTTCAAATTTAGCTGACGAATGGTGGGACGTTAAAGGAAAATTTAAACCTTTACATATGTTCAATCCAATAAGAATTGAATATATAACAGAAAAAATTAAGCCTCATTTTAAATTAAAGGAAAAAGAAACCAACTTTTTAGACGGACTACGCATATTAGACATTGGGTGCGGGGGTGGACTAATCAGTGAACCTATGGCACGTTTAGGAGGATTAGTTACTGGTATTGATGCATCTGAAAAGAATATAAAAGTTGCTCAGCTTCATTCTAAAAAAAATAATCTTAAAATAAATTATTTAAATAAATCTCCAGAACAATTAAAAGATTTTGAAAAATTTGATGTGATTTTAAATCTTGAAATAGTTGAACATGTAGAAAATGTAAATCTTTACATTGAGTCCTGCTATAATTTGCTAAAGAAAGGCGGCATAATGTTTACAGCTACTTTAAATAGATCTTTGATGTCGTATTTAAAAGCAATTGTTGGTGCGGAATATATTTTGAGATGGTTACCTGTTGGGACACATGATTGGAATAAATTTTTAAAACCTGAAGAACTTGAAGAATTATTACTTAATGAGAAATTTTCCACAATTGATATAAAGGGATTGGAATTTAATCCAATTTTAAATAAGTGGAAAAAATCTGATAATTTGTCGGTAAACTATATTATTTGTAGTTCAAAAAATTAATTGTCTTTACTGATCCAGGGAACAGATAATAAATCTATGCCTTCTTCAGCTAACTCTTCTCTTTCTTCGGGAGTTGTGCTTCCATAAATTTTTTTTTGTTTTTTTTTATCATAATAAATCTCTCTTACTTTTTCGCTAAAATTATTACCAACATCTTCAAAATTAGTTTCAATATATTTTCTAATCTCATTTAATTTAATTTTTTCATTTTGAAACTTTTCATCATATATTTTAAAATTTATTTTTTCTTTTTTACCGCCTGAGACCATTGGAGCCATTATAGATTTTTTTATTTTTTTAGAAGAACAAAAAACACAATCTAATAGTTTTTTTCTATTTAAATTATCAAATTCATCTGAACTAGAAAACCAGCTTTCGAATTCATGATTATTATGGCATTTAAGAATGTATTTGATCATTGTTTAATTTCTATAGTCTGTATTAATGTCGATGTAATCATGTGTAAAATCACATGTATAACATTTAAATGCGTCATTACCGAGTTTTAAATTAACTTCAATCTCAATTGAGTCCCATTGCATATATTCTTTTAATTTTTGCTCATCGTAACTTTCAGAAACTTTACCATTTTCTGCGACTACAAAACTTCCAATTTTTATTTTTAATTTTTTTTGATCAACTATTTCTCCGGACTTGCCGATGCCCATCGCTATTCTTCCCCAGTTAGGGTCCTCACCTGCCACAGCAGTTTTGACTAAAGGAGAATTAGCAATAGAAAAGGCAATATTTTTTGCACTCCCTAATGATTTAGCATTAATTACATTTATGGTTAAAAATTTCTTTGCTCCTTCACCATCAACTACTATTTGTTTTGCTAAGTTCAGACATAATTTTTTTAGAGAAACTTCAAACTTTTGGACAACTTTATCATTTAAAGATATATTTTGACCGATTTTAACATTTCTTGTGGAAAAAATTGAAACCATATCATTTGTTGACTGATCGCTATCAACGGTAATCGCATTAAAAGAGTTAGCTACAGCTCTTTTTAAAAGGGTCTTCAGCAAATTTGAATTAATATCTGCATTGGTAAAAATAAAAGATAACATTGTAGCTAGATTAGGCGCTATCATTCCCGATCCTTTAGCTACTCCGCAAATTTTAACCAACTCATCACCAATTATTAATTCTTCATAAGCTACTTTTGGCTTTGTGTCCGTTGTCATAATAGCTGAAGCTATTTTAATCCAATACATCTTATTATGTTCAGTTCTAAGCTTTTCAACTAACTCTGGGATTCTATATTTTATTTTTTCAACTGGAAACTCTTCTCCTATGACTCCTGTAGAGGCAAAAATTAAGTCTTTAATTTTGACGGTCTCGTTTGTTCCATCTTGGGACTTTGACTCTTTAATGGTTAAAACTCTTGATAAAGTTTTGGATAGAATATCAATACTTTCTTTACCTTGTTTTCCTGTAAATGTGTTTGCATTTTTTGTATTAACTAATAATCCTTTTATTATTTTTTTATGAGAATTATTATTCCAAGGTATATATTCAGAAGTAATACTATTGGTGGTAGTCAAAGTTGCGTAATTTGCTCCTTTGCTAAAATAAAACAGAGCCAAATCATCCCTTCCATTTCCATACAGATCAGCAGATACAGACGACATTTCTAAGCCCTCAATTTGCTTCAAGCTTTGAAACTCTCCCATTTTAGATAATTTAGATTTATCGTTAAGAAAATTTTTAATATTTATTGTCATTATTACTGTTTAATTTAAATTATAAATACATATATAGAGGTATAATGAATTTATTTACAAGGACTTTTAGTAAAATATTTAAAAGCTCTAATCAACTAGAATTAGATAAAATTCAAAATATAATCCTGGCGATTAATAATAAAGAAAATGAAATTAAGTCTTTATCAGAGGGCGATATTAAAGAAAAAACATTTAATTTCAAAAAAAATGTTCAAAATGGTTCACTAAAAATAAGCGAGATAATACCAGAGTGTTTTGCTTTAGTAAGAGAGGCTTCTAAAAGAACCTTAGGTGAAAGACATTATGATGTTCAATTAGCCGGTGGGTTAATTTTACATGATGGAACAATTGCCGAAATGAAGACGGGTGAAGGGAAAACTTTAGTTTCTACATTGCCGGCTTATTTAAATTCTTTAACAGGAAAAGGTGTTCACATAGTTACTGTTAACGACTACTTGGCAACAAGAGATTCTGCTTGGATGGGGGAAGTTTTTAATTATTTAGGAGTTTCAACAGGATGTATCGTAAATGATCTAGATGATATTGAAAGAAAGAAAAATTATAAAAATGATATTACTTACGCTACCAACAATGAACTTGGATTTGATTATCTTAGAGATAATATGAAATATGAACTTGAGGAAATGGTTCAAAGAAGCCACAACTTTTGCATTGTTGATGAGGTTGATAGTATATTAATTGATGAGTCTAGAACTCCATTAGTTATATCAGGTAAACTAGATGACAAGACTACACTCTACGCAACATCTGATGAATTTATAAAACGTTTACAAAAAAATGACTATGAGTTAGATGAAAAAAATAAAAACGCAATTTTAACAGATGCAGGAATTGATAAAATTGAAAAATTAGCTAATCAAAAAAGAATATTAAAAAATAATAACTTTTATGATCCTGCTAATTTAGATCTTGTTCATCATATAAATCAGGCATTGAAAGCAAATCTTCTTTTTAAAAAAGATACCGATTACATTGTGCGAGAAGGAAAAGTTCAAATTATAGATGAATTTACGGGAAGAATTTTAGGTGGAAGAAGATTTTCTGATGGCCTACATCAGTCGATAGAAGCAAAGGAAAATGTTAAAGTAGAAGAAGAAAACCAAACGCTAGCTTCAATTACTTATCAAAATTATTTTAGATTATATCAAAAATTAGCTGGAATGACTGGTACCGCTATAACAGAGGCAGAAGAATTTTATGATATTTACAAATTAAATGTTGTTTCTATTCCCACTAATAGAAAAATGTTAAGAAAAGATTTTAATGACCAAATTTTTAGAACTGAAAATGAAAAATATAATGCAATTACTAAAAAAATTATTGAATGTCACGAAAAAGGTCAACCTACTTTAGTTGGTACAACAAGTATAGAAAAGTCAGAAAAAATTTCTACTCTATTAGATAAAAAAAAAATAAAGCATAATGTCCTTAACGCAAAACAACACGAACAAGAAGCGCAGATTATTGCTGAGGCTGGAAAAACTGGTGCGGTTACCATTGCAACAAATATGGCTGGACGAGGAACTGATATAAAATTAGGCGGTAATAAAGATTTCATTAAAGATGGTAAAAAAGCTGATGCAAACGAAATTAAAGAAAATGAGTCTAAAGTTAAAGATCTTGGTGGATTAGTTATAATTGGAACTGAGCGTCATGAAAGCAGACGAATTGATAATCAATTAAGGGGTCGTGCTGGTAGACAAGGCGATCCAGGAAGTACGATCTTTTTTATAAGTTTACAAGATGAATTAATGAGAATTTTTGGAGGTGATTCTATAGATGGGATGTTAAAAAAACTAGGGTTGAAAGAAAATGAGTCCATAGATCACCCATGGATAAATAAGGCAATGGAAAGAGCTCAAAAAAAAGTTGAGACCAGAAATTTCGACATAAGAAAGACTTTAATTAAATTTGATGATGTTATGAATGACCAAAGACAGGTAATATTTTCACAGAGGTTAAAAATTCTTAAAGAACAAAATATTAATGAAATTCTAAAAGATTTTTTTGATGAAATATTAAAAGATTTAAATAACGCCAAATTAAATTATCAAAAATCAAATAATGAAAAAAAATACCTCACGGATATTAAAAATATAACTGGTAATGCAATAAGTGACTCTGAAATAATTGGTGATGTAAATATTAAAGAAGAAGATTTTAATGATAAAATGACAAATTTATATTTAGCTAAAAGAAAATCGAGAATTGAACTTATTGGGGAAGATCAAAACAACAGTTTAGAAAAAAAAAATATTTCTCCAAATTATTGATTTTTCCTGGAGATCTCACCTGCAGTATTTGGAACAATTGAGACAAGTGATTGGTCTTAGACAATATGGTCAAAAAGATCCTCTTTCGGAATTTAAAAAGGAGGCATTTTTACTTTTTGAAGGACTACTAGCTAAAATTAAAAACGATCTAATTAAATTTCTTTTAAATCTAAATATAGTTGTGTCTAGTGAAGATCAAGACAAGGAAATTGAAAAAGAAAAATTTACAAAAAAAGAGGATAAAAAAGTTGGTAGAAATGAAAAATGTCCTTGTGGTTCAGGAAAAAAATTTAAACATTGTCACGGTAATATTTAATTTTTAAATTTTTTTAAATGCATTAAGTGCTTTTACTCTCGCCAGCTCATGTTTTACTAATGGAAATGGATAGTCTTTTCCTAGTTTGAAATTTTTTTCATCCTTTAACTCCCAAGGTTTGTGAATAAATTTTTTTTCAATATTTTTAAGTTCTGGTACCCATTTTTTTACATACTCTCCTTCTTTATCAAATTTTTCTCCTTGGAGAATAGGATTAAAAATTCTAAAATATGGCGCTGCATCAGCACCACATCCTGCAACCCACTGCCAACCAGCGGTGTTACTTGCTTTGCTATAGTCTAATAAACAATTTCTAAAATATTTCTCTCCTTCTTTCCAATTTATAAGTAAATGCTTTACCAGAAATGATCCAACAATCATTCTCACTCTATTATGCATCCATCCAGTTGAATAAAGCTCTCTCATGCCTGCATCAACAATTGGATAACCTGTTAAACCTTTTTTCCAAGCAGATAAAAATTTTGCATTTTTTTCCCATGGGAACTTATCAAATTTTTTTGAATAATTATTTTTTATCATATGCGGAAAATGATTTATTAATGTATGATTGAATTCTCTCCATCCAATTTCAGCTAAATATTTTGTAGTTCCATTTGATTTATTTTTTACATTCATGCACTGGCTCCAAATAGTTTCCACATGAATTTGTCCATATTTAATAAACGGAGATAATTTTGATGTTCCCAAAATATTTGGAAAGTTACGTGCATCTGAGTAATTTAAAATTCTATTTTTAATAAAATTTTGTAATTCTTTTAATGCACTGTCTTCATTAGGTGTCCATAATTTTTCTAGATTTTTGAACCAATTATTTTGTGGTAGTATTTCAGTATGGTTAATGCAATTTTGGAAAAAAGATTTTTTTCTTAAACATTTTTTTACCACTTTTTCTTTTGGGGGAATTTTTTCAATATAATGCCTTTCTGCGTTTCTCCAAAATGGGGTAAATACTTTGTATGGAGTGCCATCACCTTTTTTTACCTCATCAATTTCGTTAAGGACATTTCCCTTACAAATTTTAAAAGAAATATTTTTATTGTTTAAATTTTTTAAAAGATATTCATCAAATTCTAAATAATCTGGTTCATAGACTTTGTTCCAGTAAATTGAAATATTTTTTTTTGTTAACAATTTGTCAAAAAAAATTTTAAAAGAATCTATTTTAATTATTTCTAAATTAATATTAAATTCACTTAATTGTTTTTTAAAATGTAAAAGAGATTTACTTAACCACCATTTTTGAGCTTCTTGATTTTGATAAGTTGATTTTTTATAAAGATAAAAAACTACTGCCTCATCATGATTTCTAGTAGCCTCGCTCAACCCAAGGTTTTTTGTAATTCTAAAATCATCTCTTAACCAAAAAAGTCCAATTTTTTTGCCCATAAATTTGTTATATTTAACAGATAAAATTTCAAATTTCGATTAGTAAAACTTGATGGTGGTGGCCTTGGTTTGAATCGCACAAACGACACATACCTTTTCAGGGTACTGCTCTACTACTGAGCTACAA
>MDTF01005705.1_pt1 | contig 12940 bp, 12 predicted proteins | sample 811191 | NCBI WGS metagenome assembly MDTF01 (sample SAMN05326649, study PRJNA326480) | marine metagenome | isolation source: seawater | place: Southern Ocean | collected 2011
AAATGACACCTTACGATCTAACTAAAGGTAGGATAACTTTTAGATTTTAGGCCTTGTAGCTCAGTAGTAGAGCAGTACCCTGAAAAGGTATGTGTCGTTAGTGAGATTCAAACCAAGGCCACCACTTCAAATCTCGTATCATTATTTTTAAAAGTTGATAAATATAAATAATATGAAAAAAAATAATGGTATTGTCTGGTTAAGGAATGATTTTAGAACATTAAAAAATGATGCATTAACATATGCAACTCAACATCATGACCACGTTTGTGCCTTTTTCATTTTAAAGAAAAAAGATTTTAAAAAAAAATCAGCACAGCTTTGGTGGCTTTATCAATCATTGAAAAATTTTAAAAAAAAATTAAATCAACTCAACATAAATCTTGAGATAGTAGAGGCTAACTCCTATCAAGAAATATTTGAAAAAATTATAATAAAAAAAAATTTTTCAATTTATTGGAATAAAGTTTATGAACCTGACTATTTGTTATTTGATAAGAAAACTACCAATTTATTAGAGCTAAGAAAAATTGATTTTAAAATATTTAAGGGCAATCTTTTAAATGAGTCTCATGAAATAAAAAAAAGTGACGATACACCTTATAAAGTTTTTACACATTTTTGGAAAACAGCTGAAAAATTCTATTTAGACAAAGGGTTTAGTAAAGAACAAAAAATTAAGATAAAGGATAAAAAAATTAATTTTTTAGATAAATTAATAAATTTAGAATCTATATTACCAAAAAAAAAATGGCATTTAAATTTTGAAAAATTTTGGAATCCCTCTGAAGAAACAGCCTTAGAAAATATAAAATATTTTATAAAAAATAATTTATCTGAATATGGAAAGAATAGAGATATTCCATGTATTAATGGGACATCAAAAATTTCTCCTTACTTAGCATTTGGACAGATTCACGTAGAAACTATTTGGGAAGAGTGTCAAAAAATTAAAGTTAAAAATAATGGCTATAGAAAATACATAAATGAACTTGGGTGGAGAGAATTTAGTCATAGTTTAATTAATTATTTCCCATGGATGTTAAAAAGAAATTTAAGAAAAGATTTTGATAATTTTCCATGGCAAGAAAATAAAAAACATCTAATTGCTTGGAAAGAAGGATTAACAGGATATCCAATTGTTGATGCAGGAATGAGAGAATTATATAAGACTGGATGGATGCACAATCGTGTAAGAATGGTTACGGCTTCTTTTTTAGTTAAGCACCTTAGAATACACTGGAAAGAAGGTGAAAAATATTTCAGAGATTGTTTGTTGGATTTTAATGAAGCAAACAATATTGCTGGCTGGCAATGGGTAGCTGGCTGTGGCGCTGATGCAGCTCCTTATTTTAGAATTTTCAACCCCATTCTACAAGGGGAAAGATTTGATCCGCAAGGTGATTACGTAAAAAAATGGATACCAGAGCTATCTGATGTTCCCAAAAAATTTATTCATAAACCATGGGAACTAAATGAAAGAATTAAAAATTTTGAAATAGGAGAAACCTATCCAAAGCCAATAGTTGTTCATGAGGAAGCAAGAAATGCTGCACTTAAAGCTTTTAAAAGTTTAAAAGATAAAATTTTATAAATTAGCGCCACAACAGTTTTTAAATTTTTTTCCAGTCGCAGAGCATTTTTCATTTCTTTGTATTTTTTGGTCTTTCATCAAATTCAAAAGACAATTTTCAGGAATTTTAGAACCCGTTTTATTTTCAACTCTTTTTTCTTGAGAAACTACTACATTGAGATTTAAAAGAAATTTTATAACATCAGTTTTTATTTTTTCTAAAAGTTCTTCAAATAGAACAAAGGATTCTTTTTTAAATTCCGACAGAGGATCTTTCTGGCCATAACTTCTTAAGCCTATGACCTGTCTTAGTTGTTCAAGATATTGTAAGTGAGATCTCCAAGAAAAATCAATAATTTGTAAAAAAACTCTTTTTTCAATATCATTACTCTCACTTTCACCAATTAATTTAATTCTACTATTATGTTTTAAGTCAAAAAGTTCTTTTAATTTTTTAGAAAATTCAACATCAGAGATATCAGCTAACTTCATTAACTCATCGTCATTTAATATATTTCCTGTGATATTTTTTAATATATTCAAGTAGACTGTTTTATCATTTGATTTTTCATAGTTATTTTTAACTTTAACCAAACTTAGTATTACTTCGTCTAGAAATGACTCTAGTGTCTCAACAATATTTTCACTTTTAAGTATTTTAAGTCTTTGATTGAAAATAACTTGCCTTTGATCGTTCATCACATCATCAAATTTTATCAATGTTTTTCTTATATCAAAGTTTCTACCTTCAACTTTTTGTTGTGCTCTTTCCATTGCTTTATTTATCCAGGGATGATCAATAGACTCGTTTTCTTTAAGTCCTAATTTTTTAAGCATCCCATCTATAGAGTCTGCACCAAAAATTCTCATTAATTCGTCTTCAAGACTAATATAAAAAATTGAACTTCCTGTATCTCCCTGCCTTCCTGACCTCCCTCTCAATTGATTGTCTATTCTTCTACTTTCATGCCTTTCAGTCCCTACAATCTGAAGTCCACCGAGTAATTTTACTTTTTCCTTGTCCTCTTCAATTTGTGAAAAATCTTTTTGATTATCCTCGTCTCTGAAATCCTTATTACCCCCAAGCTGAATATCAGTTCCTCGTCCAGCCATATTAGTAGCAATTGTAATCGATCCAATTTTACCAGCTTCTGCAATTATTTTAGCTTCTTTTTCATGCTGTTTGGCATTTAAAACACTATGTTTGATATTTTTTTCTACTAAATTGTTAGAGATTTTTTCAGATTTTTCTATACTAGTAGTACCAACTAAAACAGGCTGACCTTTATTGTGACAGTCTATAATTTTATTTGTTATTGCTAAATATTTTTCTTTTTCAGTTCTAAAGATTTGATCATTTGAGTCTTTTCTTAACATTGGTTTGTTTGTAGGAACAGGAACCACATTTAATTTATATATATCAAAAAACTCTTCAGCCTCCGTCAGTGCTGTTCCAGTCATTCCTGATAATTTTTGATACAAGCGAAAATAGTTTTGATAGGTAATGGAAGCTAGTGTTTGGTTCTCTTCTTGGATTTGAGCACCTTCCTTTGCTTCTATAGCTTGGTGTAATCCGTCCGAAAATCTTCTGCCGTCTAGAACTCTGCCAGTAAATTCATCAATAATCTGCACTTTATTTTCTTTAACAATGTAATCAACATCTTTATTAAATAAAAAATTAGCTTTCAATGCCTGGTTGACGTGATGAACAAGATTTAAATTTTGTGGATCATAAAAATTATTATTTTTCAAAACACCTTCGCTGATAGAAAGTTTTTCAATTTTGTCTATACCAACATCTGTTAAAATTGCATTTTTATTTTTTTCATCTACTTCATAATCTATCTTTTGAAGTTTATTTATAAATTTATCAGACAATAAGTAATAATTACTTTTATCTTCACTTCTTCCAGATATAATCAAAGGTGTTCTAGACTCGTCTATTAAAATACTATCAACTTCATCTACAATACAATAGTGGTGGCCTCGTTGCACCATTTCAGAGAGATCATATTTCATATTATCTCTCAGATAATCAAAACCTAATTCATTGTTAGTTGCGTATGTAATGTCATAATTATAATGTTTCTTACGCCCGCTATCATCTAGTTCATTTGTAATACAGCCAGTTGACAGACCTAAAAAATCAAATACTTTACCCATCCATTGTGAGTCTCTTTTAGCCAAGTAGTCATTAACAGTTACAATATGAACACCTTTTTCTGTAAGTGCGTTTAAGTATGCTGGCAATGTAGATACTAGTGTTTTACCTTCACCAGTTTTCATTTCTGCAATTCTTCCTTCATGTAAAAAAATTCCGCCAATTAATTGGACATCATAGTGTCTTTCCATCAAAACTCGACTTGCTGCTTCCCGAACAAGTGCAAAGCTCTCAGGAATCATGGAGTCGATTTTCCTACCTTCTTTAAGATTTTTTTTAGAAGATAAGTTTTGGCCTTAAATTCTTCATCTTTTAAACCCTTAAAATTGAGTTCTTGTTGATTAATTTGATCAACTAAGGGCTTAATTCTGTTCAATTCTTTTTGATTGCCAGATTTAAAAATTTTATTTAATGCTTTAGTAATTAAGTTCATGTTAGCAGGTTAGTAGCTTTATTATTAATACTCTATATATGTATTTATAATTTAAATTAAACAATAATTATGACAATAAATTTAAAAAATTTCTTAAGTTCTGACAAAAAATTATCAAAAATGGGTGACTTTCAAGAGTTAAAAGATATTGAGGGGCTTCAAGTATCATCTATTTCAGCAGACTTATATAAAAATGGAAGAGATGACCTTTCGTTATTTTATTTCCCAGAGGGCGCAAACCACGCAATAGCCTATACTCAAAACTCTATAGTATCAGAATCAATTACATGGAACAGGCAAAGTAAAAAAAATAATATTAAAGCATTAATCGTAAACACAAAAAATGCAAACACATTTACTGGAGATCAAGGATTAAGCAGTTTAAACGAAATAGCAAAAAATTTAGTTGAGTCTTTGAAAAAAATTGAAAATGAAAATGGATACGAAAGAACAAAAATAAAAGATCTATTGTTTGCTTCAACAGGGGTAATTGGAGAAGAGTTTCCATTAGAAAAAATTAAATCAAATATTGAAAATTTAGTTTCAAACTTAAGAGAAAGTCAAAATAAACTTATATGGTTAAAAGTAGCATCAGCTATCATGACAACAGATACCAAACCAAAAATAGCTTACTCAGAAATAAAATTTGGAGATAAAACAGTAAGAATAGCTGGAATCGCTAAAGGCTCTGGAATGATAGCTCCTAATTTAGCAACAATGTTTTCATTTATTTTTACAGATGCTGACATTTCTTCAGTAGTGTTAAATAAATATTTAAACAAAGTTTTATTTAATACTTTTAATGCAATAACAGTTGATAGTGACACCTCAACAAATGATATGGTTGCAATATTTTCAACTAAGAAAGTTAAAAATAAAAAATTAAATACTATTTCAAGTAGAGAAGCATTAAAGTTTGAAAAAGCTTTAAAAACAGTTTGTCTAGATTTATCAAAACAAATAGTAGTAGATGGTGAGGGAGCCAAAAAGTTTATAACAGTAAAAATTATAAATTCTGAAACAGTAGAAAGAGCAAAAAAAATTGCTTTTTCAATTGCTAACTCTCCATTGATAAAAACTGCAGTAGCAGGCGAGGATCCAAATTGGGGTAGAATTTTAATGGGAATGGGAAAGTCTGGAGAAAAAATTGACTCAAAAAAAATAATTATAAAATTAGGTGAATTTATAGTTGCTGAAAATGGTAAAATTTCAGATAGCTACAACGAAGAAAAATTACAAGAATATATGAAATGGGATTCAATCCTTATTGAAATTGACTTAAGACAAGGAAAAGAAGAATTCGAATGTTACACATGCGACTTCACTCATGAATATATTGACATTAATGCCGACTACAGGAGAAGCTAAATATTACAAACAATAATAGCTACTACTATGACCAATAGATGATCAAATATCTTTTAAAATGTCAAAATAAACATGAATTTGAAAGTTGGTTTTCTAATTCAAAAGAATTTGAAAAACTCAAAAAAAAGAATTTAATTGAATGTATTTATTGCAAATCACTAAAAATAGATAAATCAATTATGTCACCAAATGTTGTTGGTAAAAATAATCCTACAGATAAAACATCAAATAATAAAGAATTCATTAGATTTAAGAAAGATTTAGAAAAGTTAAAAAATTTTGTATCAAAAAATTTTGAATTTGTAGGAGATAAATTTCCAAAAAAAGTAAGAGAAATTTATTATGATAATAAAAAAAATAAAAACATTTACGGAATTGCTAGTTTGAAAGAACAAAAAGAATTAGAAGAAGAAGGAATAGAATTAGCTATTATCCCATTACCAAAAAATAAAGATAATTAACTTTTTTCAGCAGCCAAGATGTAATTTACAGATACATCTTTAGTTCTTTTCCATTTTTGAAAAAAAGGATCAAAACTTAATCCAGTTAAATTATTTATAGAAAAATTTAAATCCGTAAGTTTTTTTTCAAGCTCCTCAGGTTTGACGAATTTATTCCAATCATGAGTGCCTATTGGAAGCCATCGTAAAATATATTCTGCACCAACTATTGCTTTTATATAGGAAGTTAAAGTTCTATTTATAGTAGCTGTAAACATAATTCCTTTTGGTTTTAGTAAATTAAAACAAGATTGAAGATATAAATCTAAATTTTCAACGTGTTCCACAACTTCTAAATTTAATATAATATCAAATTCATTTTTTAAGTCTAAATTTTCTGGTTCAGTATTTAAATAATTTATATTTAAATTATTTTTTTTAGCGTGTAATTTTGCAACTTTAATATTTTTATCTGACGCATCAATTGCAGTTATATTTGCACCTAATCTTGACATTGGTTCGCTAATTAATCCACCTCCACATCCAATATCTAAAATTTTTAAATTTCTTAAAGGAAACTTCTCATTACTGTCTATTTTAAAGTGATCTAAAGAAGTATCTAAAATATATTCAATTCTAGTTGGATTAAACATGTGTAAAGGTTTAAATTTACCATTAATATCCCACCACTCGTTAGCTAGTTTAGAGAATTTTTCAATTTCGTCTTTATTTACAGTGCTCATTATTCTATCTTACATTTTCTTGTTAAATATCTAAATTAAGATATTTATAGCTAAAAATTAAATTAAATATATGGCAAAAATAGTTATCAAATTTGGCGGAACATCGGTAGGTAGTATCGAGAGAATAATTGCTGCGGCAAAAATAGTTAAAAAAAAACTAGATAAAGGCAATAAAATTATAGTCGTAGTTTCTGCAATGGCAGGAAAAACTAATGAATTAATTAAATATTCAGAACATATAAGTAAAGATTTTAGTAAAAGAGAACTAGATGTTTTGTTATCATCAGGTGAGCAAGTGACTTCAGCTTTATTAGCTGGAGCTTTAAATAATCTTGGTGTTAAAGCAAAAAGTTATATGGGCTGGCAAGTCCCTATCTTAACAGATGGAGATCATAATAATTCTAGAATTATAAACATGAATGTTGAAAAAATAAATAAGTTCATCTCAAATAAAGGAGTAGCAATTATTCCTGGATTTCAGGGAATATCAAAAAAAGGAGACATTACGACTATTGGCAGAGGAGGTTCAGATGCAACCGCTGTAGCTACAGCTAAAATTTTTCAAACCTACCATTGTGAAATTTACACTGATGTAGAAGGAGTTTTTTCTACAGACCCAAAAAAATTCTCTAAAGCTAAAAAAATTAATAAAATATCTTACGAAGAAATGCTCGAAATGTCATCGCTAGGAGCAAAAGTAATGCAATCATCTGCGGTTCAAACAGCAATGATGTACGACATCCCTCTACAAGTAAGATCTACTTTTTCTAGCAAAGAAGGTACACAAATATTTAGTTCAGAAAATATAGACTATACCAAAATAATCACTGGAGTAACTTATTCAAAAGATGATGCTAAAATTACACTTTTAGATGTTCAGGATAAACCTGGAATAGCAGCAGACATATTTGAACCTCTAGGAAAAAATTCAATAAATGTCGATATGGTTATCCAAAATATTTCACCAGATGGTAAAACAACAGATTTAACATTTACCATTAAAAGAAATGATCTTTCTAAAACTATCAAACTTATAGTATCAAATAAAAAAAATGTTAAATATAAATCTATAAGCAGTGACAAGAGGGTTTCAAAAATATCAATTATTGGTGCTGGTATGATAACTACTCCTGGTATAACTTATAAAATGTTTAGAGCTTTAGCACAGGCTAAAATAAATATTTTAGCTATTTCTACTTCTGAAATAAAAATTTCAGTCATAATAAGTGAAACTAACACTATAAAAGCTGTCAAGAAACTTCATGCAGTTTTTAATTTAGATTAATTTTATGGAAATTAGACCACATAGAATTATAAAAAGAAAAAAAACTAAAAAAATAACAGTTGGTAAAGTTGCTGTTGGAGGTGATGCAATTATATCTATTCAGTCAATGACTAACACTATTACTTCAGATGTTTCAGCTACTATCAAACAAATTATAGATCTAGAAAATGCAGGAGCAGACATAGTAAGAGTATCTTGTCCCGACGAGTCTTCAACTCAAGCTCTTCAAGAAATAGTAAGAGAAGTTAATGTTCCAATAGTAGCAGATATACACTTTCATCATAAAAGAGCCATTGAGGCTGCAAAAAAGGGTGCTAGTTGTTTAAGAATTAATCCTGGAAATATAGGAGCAAGTGATAGAGTTATTGAAATAATTAAAGCAGCGAAAGATTATAACTGCTCAATTAGAGTTGGAGTAAACGCAGGATCTCTAGACAAAAAATTATTAGAAAAATACAAAGAACCATGCCCAGAAGCTTTAGTTGAAAGTGCTATGTACAACGTTAAGCTTATGGAAGATAATAATTTTTTTAATTTCAAAATTAGTGTTAAATCTTCAGATGTTTTTTTAGCAGTAAAATCTTACGAACAATTATCAAAAGCTTGTGATTACCCACTACATGTTGGAATAACAGAAGCAGGTGGACTTTTGACTGGCAGCATAAAGTCATCGATTGGTATTGGACAATTATTAATGCAAGGAATAGGTGACACTATAAGAGTTTCACTATCAGCCGACCCAGTTGAAGAAATAAAAGCTGGTTATGAAATCTTAAAATCTTTAAGTATTAGAGCTAGAGGTGTACAAATTATTTCGTGCCCTTCATGTGCTAGACAGGCATTTCCAGTCATCGATACTGTAAAAATTTTGGAAGAAAAACTCGCTCATATTAAAAAACCTATTACTCTTTCGATAATTGGTTGTGTAGTTAATGGACCAGGTGAAGCTGCCCAAACTGAAATAGGTCTTACAGGTGGCGGGCAAGATAATAATTTATTATACTTATCTGGCGTTCCGCATGAAAAAGTTCTTAATGGAAATATCATAGATAGAATCGTTAAACTGGTAGAGGACAAAGTTAAAGAAAAAACAATTAAATCATGATTCCATTAGAAAAAGTACAAGCATTAGTTCTTCAACATGATAGTTTAGAAAAAGAGCTATCAACTGGAACAATTGACCCAAAAACCTTTGCACAAAAATCAAAAGAGTATTCTGATATAGGAAGTATCATTATTTATGCTCGTGAATATCTAAAATTTGAAAACGAATTAAAAGATTTAGAGAATATGTTACACGACAAAAACAGTGATTCTGAAATGCGTACACTAGCTGAAAAGGAACTAGAAGCACTAAAACAAAAAAAAATTGATCACACTAATAAATTAAAAATATTTTTACTGCCTAAAGATATTGACGACAGTAAAAATGCTATTGTTGAAATAAGAGCTGGTACAGGGGGTTTAGAAGCTTCAATTTTTTGTGCAGACTTGTTTAAAATGTATGAAAAAGTATGTTCAAAAAAAAAATGGAAACTTGAAATTATAAGCATTTCTAAAAGTGAAGCAGGAGGATTTAAGGAGGTAATTTTCTTAGTTAATGGAATTGATATTTATTCATATCTTAAATATGAATCTGGAGTTCACAGAGTACAAAGAGTACCTACAACCGAAACACAAGGTAGAGTTCATACATCCGCTGCTACAGTTGCAGTCTTACCTGAGGCAGAAGAAGTAGATATCCAAATTAAGGAATCTGATTTAAGAATTGATGTTTTTAGAGCAGGTGGTCCTGGTGGCCAATCAGTGAACACAACTGACAGTGCAGTACGTATAACTCATCTTCCAACAGGCGTAGTTGTAAGTCAGCAAGATGAAAAATCGCAACACAAGAACAAAGCCAAGGCATTAAAAATTTTAAGATCAAGAGTTTACGAAGCAGAAAAAAGAAAAAAAGATCAGGAGCGTGCAGATAATAGAAAAAGCCAAATAGGTAGTGGAGATAGATCTGAAAGAATAAGAACTTATAATTTTCCTCAAGGGAGAGTAACAGACCATAGAATAAATTTAACTCTACATAAACTTGAAGAATTTTTAAGTGGAGAGATTCACGAAGAGATGAATGAAGGCCTCCGATTAAAAGAACAAGATTTAAAATTGCAAAATTTAAATTGATGACAATTTCTGAGCTTCTAAATTTAGGATCAAAAAATTTAAAGACCAATCAAATTATAACACATCAATTAGACTCAGAACTTTTATTAGCAAACTTATTAAAGACACAAAGAGAAAACTTATTAATAAATTTAAATCAAAAAGTTTCAGAAAGAACTATCGTCAGTTTTAAAAAACTAATAAATAAGAGATCATCAAAAGAACCTTTAGCCTATATACTAAAAAATAAAGAATTTTGGAGTAAAGATTTTTTTGTAAACAGAAATACATTGATTCCTAGACCTGAGACAGAATTGCTTTGTGAAAATGTAATTAAAATATTTAAAGGCAAAAGTTTTAGTATTCTAGATATTGGAACAGGGTCAGGGTGTATAATTTTAAGTATTTTAAGTGAAATAAAAGGAGCTAGAGGTATAGGCGTAGATATTTCAAAAAAAGCCATTGAGATTGCCAGGAAGAATTCTAACAAGTTGGGCCTAAACAAGAGAGTAAAGTTTTTTGTTAAAAATCTAGATTATATTTATGGTTACAAATTTGATCTAATTGTTTCCAACCCACCCTACATAAAGACCTCAGACATTAAAAATTTATCTGAGGATGTTAGAAAATTTGAGCCTAAAATAGCTTTAGATGGAGGAAAGGAGGGGCTTGACGTAATTAAAAAAGTTATCTACAAATCTAAAATAATTTTAAAAAAATTAGGTTGGCTCGCTTTAGAAATTGGACATGGGCAACATTACAAAGTTTCACAAATTTTAATAAAACAAGGTTTTAAAGAAGAGTTACTGGTTAAGGATTATCGAAACAATATCAGGTGTATATTAGCAACTCTTAAAGGCTAGTTTTAAAAAAAGAATAAAAATTTAAATGATCGATCAAAAAAGAAAATTTAGACCTAGAAATCAGAATCAAAGAAGTGGTTTTAGACCAAGGACTAATAATGGACAAAGCAATAATGGTCATTATCAGTCAAATGGAAATATTGGACGAAATAATGGTTCAATGACTAATCCTATAAATGTTGAAAAAACAGCTCAGAAATATCATCAACTTGCTAGGGACGCTCTTACTTCCGGAGATCCAGTATTATATGAAAGTTATCTTCAGCATGCGGAACACTATACGCGAAGACTTACAGAACTTAATGTAAAACCAACAGAACAAAAAACCGAAACTACTAACTTAGCAAAAGAACTTAATAAGCCCATAGTAGAAAAAAAAGAAGCAGTTTAAAAAATTTTTAAGTTATCTATTTTTTCTTAATTCAGAAATCTTTACATCAATTTTTATTCTCTCAAATTCAAATCTGTTTCTAGCTTCATTATTTAAAACTTTTCCAGAGGGCAATCTAAGACGTTGTGAATTAACTCTTTTTCCATTTTTTATAACTTCGTAATGTAGATGTGGACCTGTAGACAAACCTGTTGAACCAACGTAACCAACAATTTGACTCTGAGTAACTTTTGCGCCTTTTTTTATATTCCTTCCATATTTAGACATATGTGCATAGGCAGTTGCATAAGTAGAGTTATGTTTAATTTTAACATAATTTCCGTATCCTTTATATTTTTGTGCCATCACAACCACGCCAGAACCTGAAGCCATAATTGGCGTTCCTCTTTTTGCAGCAAAATCTGTTCCTTGATGTAATTTATTAAATCCAAGAATAGGATGTTTCCTAAATCCAAACGAAGAAGATAAGCGAGCACCATTTATTGGAGTTTTCATTAAAGTTTTTATTACACTTTTACCATCAACATCATAGTAACCCACTTTATTATTAAATTTAAAATTATAAAGTGATGACTCTTTATTGTTTACAAACATATATGCATAGATTATTTTTCCAGTACTTCTAACAACATTATCTGCATCAACATATCTTTCATAATAAACCTCAAATTTATCTCCTTTTCTAATGTCCCTTTGAAAATCTACTTCGAAACCAAAAATATTTGCAAACTCAACTATAATATTTGGTTCTATTCCTATTTCAACAGCAGAACTATATAAGCTACTTTTTATTGTGCTTGATATTACTATTTCTTCTTTATTTAATTTTAAAATTTTTTTATCGATATTAAATTCATCTTTATTTCTTTTTATCTCTACTGTAGTAATTTCATTTATAGGGTAAATTAAACTTATAACTTTTTTAAATCCTGACTCTTCTTTAGTTACAACTCTTATTTCTGTTCCAGAAAATATATTAGATAATTTTTTTTTTACAATTTTTGTCGCTATCTTATTAATATCACTGCTAGATATATTAAATTTTTTTAAAACTCTTTCTATTGTGTCATTATTCTCAACTGTATAATAATATTCTTTGTATGGTGATTTTAAGTTTTCAAAAATACTATCCTTTATATTGCTAAATTCACTTGAATTTAAAAATGAATTAAAATTACTTTCTTTAAATTGTAAATATGATTTAATTTGATTTGCAACTAAAGCGTAAGTCAGGAAAAAAAGAGCTAAAACAAAGAAATAAAATGAATAGTTTTTTTGATTTAAAAAATTAAAAAGATCATTCTTTTTAGATTTAGCCTTTTTAAAAAATATTATAATATTACTTATTTTAACTCTAAACATTTAAGAGTTTGATATATAAAAATAAAGAAAGCTTTTCAACGCAAAGTAGTGAATAAGCTATGATTTCATTGGTTTTTTTTACCAATATTCACCTTGATTTATCTTTTTTTTGTAATATAACCACGCTTCACATTTTTAAGTAATATTTAATGTAAATTATCTGTTGC
>MDTF01005329.1_pt1 | contig 12939 bp, 12 predicted proteins | sample 811191 | NCBI WGS metagenome assembly MDTF01 (sample SAMN05326649, study PRJNA326480) | marine metagenome | isolation source: seawater | place: Southern Ocean | collected 2011
AAAAATAACTCCAGCTTTTTTGGCAAGTAAATAATTTTCATAATATTCTTTATCAATATCTTTGGCTATTTTAAAGCTCTCAACACCCTGTATTTGAACCAAGAACAATAAATAGGATTTATAACCATTTTTAATAGCTGAAATAAGAGTTTTTAAATGTTTAGACCCTCTAGAAGTGACCGAATCTGGAAATTCTGCAATTTTTTCATCTCTAAATAATGTAACATTTTTAACTTCAACAAATATTTTTTGTTTATTTTTTTCAATTAAAAAATCAAATCTTGTTTCTTTGTTAAAAAAAACCTCAGGTTTAATAATGTCACTATTTGACACTTCATTCACAAGATTATTAGATAATCCATGGTAAGCTATCTTATTTGCAAAATGAGTATTAACACCCACTAAATTTTTCTTAACTTTGATAATTTCTAAAGTATATTTAAGCTTTCTTTTAGGATTATCATTTTTGGAAATAAAAACTTCATTTCCTTCATCTAACAAACCCTTCATCGATCCAGTATTTGGGCAGTGGGCAGTTACAATTTCTCTATCTAATTTCACATCTACAAAAAACCTTTTATATCTTTTGACTAGTTGGCCTTTAATTAAAGCTTGGGTAAATTCCATATTTAAATTATATATTCAAATATGACAAAAAACACAAAAGTTAATGCCGCAATATTAATCATTGGGAATGAGATCCTCTCTGGAAGAACTCAAGATACAAATACTAGCTCTATAGCTCTTTGGTTAAACTCAATTGGCGTTAAAGTTAATGAGGTAAGAGTTATACCGGATATTGAAGGCACAATTGTTGATACTGTTAATTATTTAAGAAAATTTAATGATTATGTTTTTACAACTGGCGGTATTGGTCCAACTCACGACGATATCACTGCTCAATCAATATCAAGAGCGTTTAACCTTGATTATGAAATTCATAAAGAGGCATTTAAGATATTAGAAGCTTATTATAAAGTTGGTGAATTTAATGAAGGACGACAGAAAATGGTTTGGATGCCAAGAGATGCTAATTTAATTTTAAATCCAACAAGTGGAGCACCAGGGTTTAATATTGAAAATGTTTTTTGTTTACCGGGTGTACCTTCAATTTTAAAATCAATGCTTGGTGGTTTAACAAATAAGATAGTAGGTGGTAAACCAATTTTAAGTCATACAATTAGTTTAAGAACTGTTGAGAGTGAAATTGCAAAATCATTATCTAATGTTCAGGATGATAACAAAGACATTGAAATTGGAAGTTACCCTTTTTTTCAAGCAGGAAAACTTGGCGTCTCAATTGTAATACGTGCTGAGGATCAGTTACAAATTGATAAATGTGTTGCAGAGATATTGGAATTTATTAATGAAAAAAAAATTCAAGTAGTAGATAGATAATAGTATGTTTTATTTTGCCTATGGCAGCAACCTTCATCACTTTCAAATGAAAAGAAGATGCAAGGATAGTATTTTTTTAAAAAAGATTATTTTAAAAAATTTTAGGTTAACTTTTAGAAGCAAATATAGAGCCGCTGATATTGAACCAAAAAAAAATTCAAATGTACCAGGAGCTTTATTTGAAATATCTAGAAGTGATGAAAAAAAACTTGATATTTATGAAGACTATCCAATTTTATATAAGAAATATTATTTTACATATTATGGAAAGAAAATAATGACCTACACAATGACTAAAAAAACACCATTTACTTTTCCTACGGAGCGATATTTTAATATAGTTAGACGTGGATACAAAGACTGTAATTTAGATAATATTTTTTTAAAAAAAGCACTAACCAGAAAATGAAATATTTATTAGATTGTAATTAATGGTTACTTATTTTTTAAGATATTTTTATTTGTGAAAATATTTTTTTCATTAGGGTTATCGTAATTTATTCTGTTGCCTAAAATACCCAAAAAACTATCTACACTTTTTAAATATAGAATTTTTGATATTAAATTAAAAAATATATAAAAGAATAGATAGGGTATGTAGATTTTTATTTTTTTATTAGTTGTTAGATCAATGAAATTTTTCAGATAAATTTTATGATTTGAAAAAACATTATAATTTCCAATTAATTTACTAGATTTAATAGTCTTAAAAATTACCTTTATTAAATCATTAATATGAACAGAATATAAAAATTTACTTTTATTATTAAAACAGGGTACTATTGGAAAATAATGCAGTAAATTAGTCATTAAACTTAGTTTTTTATCAATACCACCACCAAATATAATACCTGGTCTTAAAATAATAATTTGATTTTTCAAACAAAACTTTTCAATTTTATATTTTGTTTTTCCATATTCAGATAGGGCATTATTATGTGCTGAAATACTGGAAATAAATATAATTTTTTTTACATTATTCTTTCTTGCATTTATAAATAATTTCTTTGAACCTTCATAATTAACTTTTAAACCCTTTCGTGTATAACTATGTGCTAGATGTATAAGGACACTGATATTTTTACCTTTAAAATTATAAGTTTGTGAATTTTCTAAAAAAAAGTTGTCATTTTTCCTGTTTATTTCTACAATTTTTTTTTTTTTAGATTTTAGATATTTAACTAAATAGATACCAAGATTACTAGTAGAACCAGTTATAGCAATTGTCATTGTTTATTTCTATATTTAAGCTTGTTATTAATATCTAAAATAATATCATTTGAAATAGGACCGGGAATTTTTTGATTAACAAAAACCATACCGACTCCAAGGATATTATTTGAAACCTTACGTAAGAATTTATTTATATTAGTATTGTTAATTCTTAAATTACAAAAATGTGTAGATTTACCAAACGTTATCCTGGTACTTTTATTATTAGTTTCAACAATAACACCATCTCTAATCTTAAGTTTGTAATTAATTTTTTTTTTTATAAAAGTTCTGATCTAAACATAATGGAATAAAATTTAGTAATTTTAAATATTTTGAAAAATATTGAACACCAAAAAAATGTCCTACAGCCCTACAAAAATGAAATCTTTGTATTGTAAATCTATTATTTAATTTTGAATATATGCTTTTTAAACTAAAAGCACTTATAAATTCTGAAAATTCAATAGTATCACCATCCTTTATTAATTTTGACCTGTAAAGTAAATCAAGAAGCTGAATACCTCCAACGCATAAAAAAAGATTTTTAACAATAACTTTTTTTATAATTCTACCTTTTATATTTAAGAAAATTTTATCTTTTTTAACCCTAAAATCTAAAAGGTATCCATCTTCAATTTTATGTGAAAAATCAGATGTAGTTATAATTTTTCCAAATCTATTTTGCATTTGCACTATGTTTTTATTATTTGAAATTGTGCCTGTTTTTATGAAAGATAATTTCTGAAAATAAATTTTTGCATTTTTAAGTGTTTTTAAAAGAGTATCTGGGAAATTTGTAAGATTAATCTTACCACCCCATATATCTGAGTTCCCACCCAGGGTAAGGCGATCTTGGAATGTGCCACTTTTTAATTTAAAATTTAAAGAACCATATGAATAGGTTTTTTTGGAAAAAAATTTATTATATTCTATATTTTTTCTTCTATTAAGATTATTGATATTTTGTTGATTTTTACATCCAATAATTTTAGAATTTTTACCGATCAAAATTTTAGTGATGCTTGCTGAAAACCCCGCACCAATTATAATATTTTTCATTATGAGTATTGTAATAAATATTTTAATAAAGACTGTAAATTGTTTATAGATTAAATTTTTCTGTATAAAACTATATTTTTTATAATGATGATTTTTTTTAAGTACTCTTTATGGTTGTAAAAAGTAAGTCTACCATGTAACTGAGAATAAATATGAATATTTTAATTGAACCTATTTATAATGGATTAATTCAGACATTACTCTCACTTTCTATTATTTCAGGATTTATCTTTTTTGGAAAAAAAATAAATCATTTTTTTTTTAAAGATTATGATCATATATTTTTTAATTTATTAATAAGTTTAATAATATTTTCACAATTAATTAAAATCTTCTCATATCTAGGTTTATTTAAAGAGGTAAATCTAATTTTAGCATACTTATTTTTGCTTATGGGAATTTATAATTTTAGCAAAATTGTAAATTTTTCAAGGATTAAAAATTTTTTTAAATTAATAAATACAATCGAAATTATTATAATTTTTGCATTGTTAGTTTTTTTGATAATTTCAATATCTCCACCATCAATGGCAGATGCGCTAGATTATCATTACGGTGTTCCATTATATTTACTAAAATATAATCAAATTCCAGATTTGAATCTTTGGTTATTTGGTGCTCTAGCCGGAAATGGAGAAATAATTAATTCTTTGGCTATTTTTTTAGGATCAGACAATTTTGGCTCATTAATTCAATTTACCTCGCTAGTACTTTTTTTTATTTTTTTAAAAATGGAGATAAATCAAAAAAATAAATTAAGTTTTTTAATTGTATTTATTATTTGTTCACCAACATTATTACAATTAATTTCTGGACCTAAGTTTCTATTATTTCCACAAATATTAACAGCATCTGCGTTATATATTTCTGTCAAATTAAAAAAGATCAAAATAATAGATTTTATTTTTATTACGATATTATTAATGGGTGCCACGCAGTTTAAATTATCATTTTTATTATCTGGTTTTTTGATAGGACTATTTACTCTATATAAAGCCCTCAAATATAATCAATTAAAAATTTTATTTTCATGCTTTATATTGTCTTCATTTTTTTTTCTTCCAACCGCTATATGGAATTATTCGCAAGTTTTAAATTTTAATTATTTAAATTTATTTTCACCCGTACCTACTGAAATGATAGATAATTTAAAAACATATAGAGAAAATAATTTTCTTTATCCATTGAATTTAATTTTTCCAAAATCATTTGGCCATGTCTCTACTATAATTGGGTTTCAATTCTTATTATTATTTTTTACTTTTAAAAAAACAAAAGAATTTAAAATAATTATTTTTATAACCTTAATAACAATGTGTTTTCATTACTTTTTTGGTATGAGTATTTCAAGGATATACTACGAATTTATTTTATGGTGTGCCATTAGTTTTGTTTTTATTAAAGATAAAAATATAGATTATATTTTTTATACAAAGCTACTAATACCTCAGCTACTGCTTGTAATTTGTTTTTCTTTATATTTTGCTCTTACATCAATTCCTGGAATTATCTCTATTGTTTCGAGAGATAAATTTATGATTAAAAATTCTCATAATTATGAAGCTATGAAATGGGCTAATAAAAATTTACCACAAGAAGCTAAGGTTATTTCAAACATTAGATCTGTAGCACTGTTAAATAATGAATTTGTGCCAACAGATTGGATCAATTTTAATTTATCTAGCAATCAATTAAATGGCTATTTTAGCTTAATTAAGCAAAAAAAAATAAATTATATAATCTTAATGGATAATACACCTGAAGATTTTATATTTATAAATTGCTTAGGTGATAAATTTGCACAATCGGGTGAATTCACTAAAAGTACAAGAAACCCTTTTAATAGAAATAATAAATATTCATTATCAATATACCACTTTAACCATAAAAAATTATTAGATTGTGCCAAAAAATAAAAAAAAAATTAAGATTGCGATTATAGGTGCCGGATGGTTTGGATGTCATATAGGATATGAGTTAAAGAAGAAAAAAATTGACGTAATAATTTTTGAAAAAGAAAAAGAAATTTTCCATAATGGTTCAGGTAATAATACCAATAGATTACATTTAGGTTTTCACTACCCAAGATCGCTAATAACAAGAAAAATGTCATTTGAAGGTTATCAAAAATTTATTAATAAATATCCAAAATTTTCAAGAGCATTAACCAATAATGTTTATGCCATAGCCGATGATAAAGATAATAAAATGACAGCTTCATCATTTAAAAAATCGATGTCAAAATCAAACCTTAAACTTACTGACATCGACATTAAAAAGACTGATTTATTAAACATTCAAAGTGCATATAATACTCAAGAGAGGCAAATTGACCACATAAAAGCTAAAAATTTTTTTAAAAAGAAACTAAAAAAAAATATTTTTTTTAAAAAAAATGTTAAGTCAATTGTAAAAATTAGAGATAAATATAAAATTGATAATAATATTTTTGATTATGTTGTTAATTGTTCTTGGCAGCAGTCTTTTAAATCCAAAAATTTTGATTTGACATATGAACATTGCTTAATTTCATTATTTAGTGCAAAAAATAAAAAACATAAATCTTATACAATAATGGATGGTCCATTTTACACTTTATTACAATGGAGCAAAAATATTTTTGCACTTTATTCGGTGAAAGACTCTAGAGTTTTGATTTCTAAAAACTTAAATAATATAAATAATTCATATAAAAATATAACACAAAAAAAAGAAACATTGATTAAAAATAAAATAGTTCAGGGCTTCACAAAATTTTACCCTAAATTTGAAAATAATTTTAAATTTATAAAAAATTTAAATAGTATTAGAACAATTATAAAAAATAAAAATGATTCAAGAATTTGTATTGTTAATAATAAAGATAATTTTATAAATATTTTATCAGGTAAGATTGATCATATCTTTTATGCTTATGAGGAGGTTTTAAAGTGTATAAAAAAATATTAATTACAGGTGGTGCATCAAAAATAGGTTTTCATCTTAAAAAACTTATCCCAAAAAGATATGATATCTACTCTCCTTCAAAAAAAGATTGGAACTTCTCTGATGCAAATTTTTCTAAAGCACAAATTAACTTAATAAAAAAATGTGATAAAATTTACATACTTCATTCAATAATAAGTAACAAAAAACACTTACAAAAAAGTCATTTTGAGATAATGGATCAATTAAATGTTAATTTATTATCAATTATAAACATTTGTGAAATCTCACTAAATCATAACCCAAAAGCACAGATTTTTATTTTAGGGTCAGAGAGTGCAATTAAAGGTTCTTTTGATATAATTTACTCATTAACAAAAGCTTCAATACACAAATATGTTGAAGAAAGAAGAATATTAAATAAAAATCAACAAATTGTTTGTATTGCTCCTTCAACAATTTCAGATAGTAAAATGACACTTAAACGCAAAGATAAGCATAATGTGAGAAAATCTATCCAAAATAACCCAAAAAAAAGAGGCTTAAATTCAAAAGAAATTTCAAAATTAATTTTTGATTTATCCTTCAATAATACAGATTATTTGTCCAATACTGTAATTCAAGTAAATGGTGGAAAATTTTCAAGAATGTAATTAGTTCTTAATAATTAAAGTTTGCACAAAATCTTTTTCTTTAATTACTAACAATGACACAAAAAAAGAATTTGCAATAATATTAATTCCCAATAACGCAATCAAATTTATTATTATGAAATTATAATTCTCATTAAATAGTTTAAAATCTAAAATTTTTAATAAAATAGAGGTGATAATCAGTAGCATACTTATTATTATTGCATATCTTAATTTAAATAATCTAAAAAATTTATTTAATAAGTTGCCACTATAAAGATTAATTTGTTTAGCTCTTAAAGTTGAATAAATGCCAAGCATGAAAAATTGTATTGACAAGAATAATAATAAAAAATCTACTAAAATAATTTTTTCTAAATTAAATTCATACATTTTTAAATTTATAAATGTGGTAATAGGTATAGAAAATAAAAAAATTAATGAAGGTATAAAAAAAATTAATTTAGGACTACAAATCATAATAAATTTCAATGTTTTTAATCCATCAGAAATAGTCTTTAAGTGACTGGTTCCTTTTTTTCTTCCATCTTTAAATAGTGTTATTGGTATTTCACTCATTTTAGCATTATTTATTTTTGATTTAATCAAAATTTCAAGACAAAAAACCATACCTGTTGAAAAAAAATCTATTTTTTTAAAAAATTCTTTTCTTAAAATTTTCATACCACAATAAACATCGTTAAATGGAACTTGATATAAAATTTTTGTTAAAAATGAAAATAAAGGATTCCCAATAAATTTATGTGTTATTGGCATTGCACCACTGATAATTTTTCCTCCACCTTTGGGCAGTCTACAACCTTGAATTATATCAAAGCCACTTTTTATTTTTTTATAGAATTTGGGTAAATCATTGAGGTTATAACTGTCATCAGCATCTGCTATTAATATATATTTACCTTTAGCATTTTTGATTCCAGCTCTTATAGCGTTACCATAACCTTTATTTTTTACGTTGATTACACGTGCCCTTAATTTTTTTGAAATTTCAATAGAGCCATCTTTACTTCCATTGTCTGCAACTACAATCTCACCTTTAATTTTAAGAAATCGAATTTGTTTTTTTGCTTTTTTAATACAAATTGCTATTGTTTCAGATTCATTTAGACATGGTAAAACTACAGATATTTCCATAAGTATAATTAATTAACCCTTATTTTTATGAAATCAATTAAAAATATCTAAATATTTGATCTGCTAATATTTTATCTAAACAAAAAATTTATACTTAAAAAGTGTCTTAATCGCCATGAATCCATCTAATAAAGAAATTTTTTTACCATCTTCATACCTACGTCCCTTATAAGATATTTTTACTTCTGCTATCTTTAAATTAAGTTTTGAAATTTTTGTGGTAATTTCTGGACAAAAACTAAATCCTTTTTCTTGTAGTTTTATTTGTTTAAATAATTTTGCATCAAAAGCTTTGTAACAAGTGTGAGCATCAGTTAGCTTTTGTTTGTTAATTATGTTCGATAAAATAGTTAGTACATGATTTGCAAAAACTCTTATATTTGAAGTAAAATTGTTATGTTTATACCTATTAGTATTTAATACTCTTGAGCCATAAACAGCTTTATAATTTTTTAACTTTAGTAAATTTATAATTTTTGTATAATCTCTAGGATTATACTCTAGATCAGCATCTTGTATTATTACATAGTCACCTTTAACAAATTTTTGTCCTAATCTTATAGCATGACCTTTTCCATAGTTAGATTTACTATAAATTATTTTATTAATTTTCTTATTTTTATAAAGTTTTTTAAGTATTTCTACAGTACCGTCAGAAGAACCATCATCTATTATGATAATTTGTTTTTTTAAATTTTTAACTTTTAAAATCTTATCTATAATTAAGCTTATTGTTTTTTTTTCATTATAGACTGGAATTAATATACTTAACATATTATATCATATTTAAATTAGCTGTTACACTTTATGCAAATTATCTTTGAACATTCTATAATCTTTTTTCAGATATTTGTCATATCTATTTTTTTATCATTATGTGGGTTTTTGTTAAAAAAAATAATCCTTAATGAGCATGATGTAAAAAATTTTGAGGAGAATGGACTTTTTGGTTTTCTATTAGTTGGTTTTTTAGCTTTATCTATTAATTTTTTTACTTCATTAAATCCATTAATAAATAGTTTTTTTTTTATAATACTAACTTTTACAGCTTACAAATTTGGTTTTTTTAATCAAAATAGTAAAAAATTATTTAAGTGTGGACTTTACGCCTCAGCTCTATGTTATATTCTATTTATATATTCAAATGTGAATACACCTGATGCCTTACTTTATCATTTACCATATTCAAAGATACTTAATGAACATAAGGTTATTATTGGTTTGTCTAACCTTCATTCTAGATTTGGTCATATTTCAATATTTCAATATATTTCTAGTTTTTTTAACAACTATGCACTCAATACAAATGGCCTATTGATACCTATTGGAATATTGGTTTCGTTTTTCTTTATTTATAGTTTTAAAATCTTTAAAGAAAATTTTATAAAAGAAAATTTAAGATTACATTCATATTTTATTTTTTTAACGTTAATTTTTTCATTTTATTCCTTTAATAGATACAGTGGATTTGGAAATGATGCTCAAGTACATATCTATTATTTTTTAATTATTTTTTATCTATTAGATTTTATAAAGAAACAAGATTCTTTTCTAGTATTTAAAAAACTATCATTAGTTTGTTTATTTACCTTTCTTATTAAACCTTTCTATTTAATTTCTTTACTCTTTCCATTTCTTATTTATCTAAAAATTAAGAAAAAATTTATTATTTTAAGATCTAAATTTTTTATTTTTTCTTCGTTGTTTGTTGTTCTTTGGTTGTTTAAAAATATCTTAATAAGTGGATGTTTAATTTATCCAATTAAAACAACATGTAGCTCTAATTTTTTTTGGTATAGTACAAGTACGGAACTAGAATACTTGAATGGAGAGGCTTGGGCAAAAGATTGGATAAATCGTGAAGACACACAACTAAGTCAAAATAAATATATAGAAGGTTTTGACTGGGTTTCAACTTGGCTACAAAATCATTTTTTTGTAATAATTGAAAAATTAACACCTTTTATAATATTCATTTTGATTAATATTTTAATTTTTTACTTTACAAAATGTTTAAAAAAGAATTTTCCAAAATCTAATCAAAAATTTTATTTATTAATTTTTATCGTTAACTTTATAGGAGTACTTATTTGGTTTTTAAAATTCCCAATATATAGGTATGGAATGTCGTTTATATATAGTGCAATACTTTTTTTATTATTTTTTATATATATACAATTTATAGATTTAAAAAAAATGTATAAATTGAAACGGTTATTCTTTTTGTTTATTTATTTATCTTTCTTTGGACTAGTTGCAAAAAATATTAATAGAATTTATGACAATTATAACCAATCAATATCTCCAAATATTTTTGATGTTCGAAATACAAAATCTGAAACTATTAAAATTTTTAATCAAGATAAAATCTTTACACATTATAAGAACACCAATGGGGCTGCGTGTGGTTTCACCTCATCACCCTGTAGTCATTTTGAATCAAATGTTATAAAAAAAATTGTGTTTGGATACACTATTTATTATAATTATTAATAAATTATTATTAAATTATTATTAAATTATTATTAAATTGAATTAACATGAAGTTAAATAAATTTTCACCAATATATGCAGCAAATCATTTTTATTTTTTTGATAAAATTCTTCTCAAAAAAAGATTAGAATTGGTAAATTTGATTAATGAGTTTTTTAAAAATATTAATATGTATGACGTTCTTGATATAGGAGCAACTAATGACAAGGAAAACTCTAGCAGCAACTTTATAATTAAAAATCTTACTAATTTTAAAATATATAAATCAATTTCTGATCAAAAAATTAATTTAGATCTATTTAATAAGTCTTTAAATAAATCTATAATTAATGACTTTACAAAAAATGAGATTGAACAATTTAGTTCTGATCTTGTTATATCAAATGCAACTATTGAACATGTTGGTAATTATCATAATCAAATAAAGATGGTTGAAAATGTTATTAAACTTAGTAAGAAATACTTTGTCATTATAACACCCAACAGGCATCATCCAATTGAACTACATACTAAATTACCATTATTGCACTGGTTTCCTAAAAAAATACATAGATTAATTTTATCTATTTTAGGCTTTAAGGATCTTTCCAAAGAAGAAAATTTAAATTTATTATCTAAAAAAGACTTAATTTCTATAATGAACAAGTTAAATCAAAAAAATTTTATAATTAAACATATAAAATTTATTTTTTTTAAATCAAACTTCATATTAATTGGTAAAAAATATTAATCGTCACATTGATGTTTTTAATATACAGATGTGATGATAATCTAAAAAGAAAAGTAATTTTTTTTCTTTCATTTCATTAACTAATACAAAATTATTTTGTAATTTTCTTTCTAGAAAAAGTCTATAAACACTTAATAGTTCTTGCTATTAAAATTGCTTTAATTTTCTGATAAGAAATATTGATTGTTTTGGAAATACAGTTGCATTATATATAAACATAAGTAAAACGTATGATTTGTTGGAATGCCCTCGTGGTGAAATTGGTAGACACAACGGACTTAAAATCCGTGCCTTTTTGGAGTGCCAGTTCGAGTCTGGCCGAGGGCACCATAATAGAAAGTATAAATTGTTAAAAGTATCATGAAATTTTTTAAAGATTTTAAATATAACTTGAAGATAAAATATCTAAGGAAATTTAAATATATGTTAAAAAAAAAATTTCCTAAAATAAATAGAGTTATTAAAGTTTTTAGAAATAAAGAAAATTTTCAATTTGAAGGTTGGGATATGTATTTAAAATTATATTCGCCCTGGGATCAACCCAACAAAAATTTAACTTTCGATATGTTTGAAGCAATAAATAATAAAATATATAAACTTGTCGAAAGTAAAAAATTTATTTTAAGCCAATTTCCTAACTCGCATGACATCTTCGATGTATTAAATGGTCTTCGTTGGAGACATTATTTGATTGTGTATACTTCTTATCTTGCCATAAGCAGAACAAAATCAAAAAATCTTGTTGAATGTGGTGTTTGTGATGGATTAACTATGTTTTATGCATTTAACTCTACACAAAAATTTAATTGTCATTACTATTTATATGACTCTTGGGATGCGATGAGAGAACAGGATTTAATAGGAAAAGAAAAAGGACAAGCTGGAAACTATTCTTACTTAAATATAGAAACAACAAAAGAAAATTTATCACCTCTGGGAAATCAAGCAACTTTTAATAAAGGATATATACCAGAAGTATTTAAAAATGTAGAAAATCCAGATAACTTATCGTGGTTACATATTGATACAAACAGTTCAAAAGCAACATTAGAATCGCTAAATTTTTTTTATGAAAAAATTGAGAATAATGGAGTAATATTATTTGATGATTACGCACATATTAATTATGAGGATACTAGAAAGGTTATTGATAATTTTTTATATAATAAAGAAGGAAATTTTCTACATTTTCCAACAGGTCAAGCTTTTTTCATTAAAACAAAATAGTATATATGAAAAATATTAATGCCCTCGTGGTGAAATTGGTAGACACAACGGACTTAAAATCCGTGCCTTTTTGGAGTGCCAGTTCGAGTCTGGCCGAGGGCACC
>MDTF01009686.1_pt1 | contig 12933 bp, 13 predicted proteins | sample 811191 | NCBI WGS metagenome assembly MDTF01 (sample SAMN05326649, study PRJNA326480) | marine metagenome | isolation source: seawater | place: Southern Ocean | collected 2011
AAGAGCAAAAATCAAAATCCCAGATGGAACTCAAAATGGAAAACAATTTAGACTAAAAGGTAAAGGAATGCCTTACATGCGCGGTAGTGGAAATGGTGATCTTTATGTTCAGGTAAATACTGAAGTTCCTATTTCACTAAATAAAGAACAAAAAGAATTACTTGAAAAATTTAGAGAAATTGAGAACGAAAAATCAAATCCAAGTATTAAAAAATTCTTTCAAAAAGCTAAAAATTTTTGGAAAAATTAAAAGACTAATTAGTCAAAAAAGGTTAATATTTAATAAATGAACAAAATTAACTTAGCGATTTCTGGCTGTCTTGGAAGAATGGGCCAGCAGCTCATTAAGTCCACTAAGTCTAATAAAAGTTTTAAACTTGTAACTCTTACAGAAAGTAAGATTGTTAATAAAAAAATAGCTGGAATCAACCTTGATTTAAATACTGAAAAAGCTTTTAAAAAAGTAGATGTAATAATAGACTTTACCATTCCTAACTGCACTCTCGATATTCTTAAAATAGCGTCAAAGCTTAAAAAGAGGGTAGTGATAGGAACAACTGGCTTTACTAAAAAAGAGAATGATTTAATTAAAAGATTTTCAAAAAAAATTCCTATTTTAAAAGCTGGTAATATGAGTTTAGGTGTTAATTTATTGATGTATTTAACTGAAATAGCCTCAAAATCATTAAATGAGGAGTATTTAAGTAAAATATTTGAAGCTCATCATAAACATAAAAAAGATTATCCTTCGGGAACCGCCTTAATGCTTGGAAAAGGTATTGCTAATGGTAAAAATAAAAGTTTTTATGATTTGGTTGGAAAAAAATTTTTAAATAAAAAATCTATTCCCTATGGGAAGAAAATTAATTTTAACTCAATTAGAAAAGGTGAGATTATTGGAGAACATGAAGTAGTGTTTTCTAGTGGTAAAGAGATAATAAAATTGAACCATAAAGCATTTGATAGGGCCCTGTATTCAGATGGTGCTTTAACCGCTGCAAAATGGCTTATCAATAAAAAACCTGGACTTTATTCAATGAGAGACTTATTGAATTTTGGATAATGAATAAAAAAAACAAAGTAAAAAAAATACTTGAAATTTTAAATAAAATTTATCCTACTACACCCATTCCTCTACAGCATAGAAACAAATTTACTCTTTTAACATCAGTTCTTTTGTCTGCACAATGTACTGATCTAAATGTTAATAATGTAACTAAGAGTATATACTTAAAATATTACAAACCTGAACACTTTGTAAAATTGGGCAGAAAAAGAATTGAAAAATTAATAAAAAGTATTGGCATTTTTAGAGTTAAAGCAAAAAGTATTTATTTAATGTCAAAACAACTATTAAAAAAACATGATGGCAAGGTTCCTAAAAGCTTTGAGGAGCTCGAGAAACTACCTGGTGTAGGCCACAAAACAGCAAGTGTTGTCATGTCTCAAGCTTTTGGTATACCAGCGTTTGCAGTCGATACTCATATTCACAGGTTAGCTCAGAGATGGGGCTTAACAAATGGCAAAAACGTTATTCAAACTGAACAAGATTTAAAAAAATTATTTCCAGAAAATACATGGACAAAATTACATTTACAAATAATCTATTACGGAAGAGAGTTTTGTAGAGCAAGAGAGTGTTATGGTTTGACTTGTAAAATTTGTACGACTTGTTATCCTAATCGTAAAAATCCAATTAAAATAATTAAAGCTTAATATGAAAATACTGGGTATCGGAAATGCAATTGTTGATGTTATATGCAAGGTAGATAATCAGTACTTAGAAGATAATAAGTTAACAAAAAGTACCATGAAATTAGTTGATGAAAATGAATTTAAAAAACTTCTATCTACTCTAAAAATTGAAGAAACTGTCTCTGGAGGATCTGTTGCAAATTCTATAGTCGGACTATCTCAATTAGGGGATGAGGTAGGGTTTATAGGTAAAATTAACGCTGATAATCTGGGCATGAAGTATGAGGAAGGCCTAATTAAAGAGAAAGTTCAATATTTTTATAAAAAAAAAGAGGAGACTTCGCCAACAGGAACATGCTTGATACTGATTACACCTGACGCAGAAAGAACTATGGTAACATTTTTAGGTGTAGCGGGAAAAATTAGTGAAAATGATATTGATGAAAAAGCTGTAAAAGAAAGTGAGATAATATTTCTTGAAGGATACCTTTGGGATGAAGGTGAGCCAAAATCTGCATTTGATAAAGCAATGTCACTCTCTAATAAAAAAGCAATGTCTCTTTCAGATCAGTTTTGTGTTGAAAGACATAAAATTAATTTTTTAGATTTAGTTAAAAATAGACTTGATATTACTTTTGCCAATGAGCAAGAGATTAAATCATTAATTGATACAAAGAATTTTGAAGATGTAATTACATTTGGGAAACAGTTGGGAAAACTTCTGATTATCACACGCGGTGAAAAAGGAAGTATTGCAATTAAAAATGATGATGTCATAGAGTGTAAAAGTAAGAAAAATTTAAAGATTATTGATTTAACTGGAGCAGGAGATTTATTTGCTGCAGGATTTCTTCATGGTTTAATTAATGATTTTTCAACCAAAAAGAGTCTTGAAAAAGGTACGGAGATGTCTTCGAAAATCATTCAAAGGGTTGGGGCTAGATTAAATTAGCCTTTATTTTATTCAATAATATAGCCTTTTTGATGGCTTAATATGAAATTTTCATCATTAAATTTATTACTTATTTTTTTTCGAAGTCTATAAATGTGTGTTTCTACAGTATGAGTTTCCATGTCTGGTGAGTAGCCCCAAATATTTTTTTGCAAATCAAGAACATTATGTTCTGTTTTGTTTTCATTTAGATAAAGGATAATTTCAATTTCTTTTTCAGTTAGTTTTATGCTTAACTCTTCTTTAGAAAAATATTTGGAGTTTAGATTAAGTTCATACGTCTTAATATTAATTTTAGATTGATAATTAAATCTTAATTTAATTAATTGAATATTTATTAATTCTGTCAATTTATTTAGTGGTAAAGGAAATATATCAAAATCTAAGAAATTTTTTTTACTTATATTTTTATCTGATAGTATTTTTTGATTATATTTTGTAATAAATAAGGAATTTTTTATATCTAAATCGCATTCTCTAACAAAACTATCTTCATTTTCATATTTTATAATTTTAAAAGATAAATTCTCTTTAATCTCATCCAAAATTTCATATAGTGAATTAAAATTGATAATAAAAATATTTTGTTTACTCATATTAGATAAAACTCATGATAATTCATGTCAAAAACAAAAGCACTCTTATAATTGATGATTTTCAATTTAAATGTTGCATTGGTAAAAACGGCCTAAACTATAATAAAAAAGAAGGTGATTACTCAACACCAAAAGGATTATTTAAACTAAAAAAATTATATTTTAGAAAAGATAGGGTTGGACAACCAAAATGTGAAATCGAAAGAAGAATTATAAAAAAAAATATGGCCTGGTGTGATGATCCAAAACATAAAAAATATAATGAAGAAATTAAAACATATTCTAAAAAAAAAAAGGAAAACTTTTATAGAGTAGATCATAAATATGATTACTTAATTTCAATCAGCCACAATCAGAGTAAAATCCCAAATAAAGGAAGTGCGGTATTTATTCATCTAACTGAAAATTATAAACCTACAGCAGGGTGTGTTGCTTTAAAAAAGAAAGACTTTGAGGTCTTATTAAAACTAATAGATAAAAAAACTAAAATTAAAATAGGTTAATCCCTATCACCAAAAATTTTTGCTCCTATTCTAACATATGTTGCATTATTCATAATAGCATTCAGATAGTCCCCTGACATCCCCATGCTTAAGTCTTTAAAGTTTAACTTTTTATTAATTTTATTCATTTCAGAAAAATAATCTTGTGTTTTATCATCATTTGGTGGAATACACATTGTACCAATAATATCTAAATTCAAATTTTTACAAAATTTATAAAAATCGAGCAAATTTTCTTTATTTATGCCTGATTTTTGATCCTCATTGCCTATATTGACTTGTATGAATATTTTTGGTCTAAGATTTTGCTTTGCTTGCTCATGGGCTATTTTGCTTGCTAGTTTTTCACTATCTAATGAATGAATATAATCAAATATTTTTAATGCTAATTTCACTTTGTTGGTTTGCAATCTTCCAATCAAATGAAGTTTAATATTTATATTTTTATTCTTTATTACCCCCCATTTATCCAGGGCTTCTTGAACCTTATTTTCACCAAAATGAGTGTGACCACAATCAATGACAGGTAGTATATCATCCATGGAATAAGTTTTGCTGACCGCAATAATTTGAGGCATTATAATTGTGTTATTGCTTTCACTTATTTTTAAATATATTTCTTCCTGTATTTTAGCTAAGTTAATTACATTGTGATTCATAATATAAATTTACAAAAGTTTTATTTTATTAATGATTTTAATAAAGATCATATTAAAAGTTTAGATAAAGATATTAATATTATCTACAGGAATTATACAGAAAATTATAGTGAAGTAAAAATATTAGAAATAAAAAAATTTTGCAAAAAAATAGGGAAAAATTTTTTTTTAGCTAATAATATCAGATTAACAATTAAATTACACCTGGATGGTGCATATATACCTTCTTTCAATAAAGATCTATCTGTTAAGAAATTAAAAAGTAAAAAAATGTTAGTATTAGGATCGGCCCACAACCTTAAAGAAATTAATCAAAAAAAAAAGCAAGGCGTTCAAATTATATTTTTATCACCCTTATTTAAAGTTAATAAATCTCAAAATTTTTTAGGTGTAATAAAGTTTAACATTTTTTCTAATTATTTAGTTGGGAAAACTGTTGCTTTAGGGGGAATTACAAAAAATAATATACAAAAAGTTAAAGCTTTAAATTGTTTGGGTTTTGCCTCAATTTCATATATTAGAGGGACAGTCTAAAACACATGGATCAAAACTTCGAAAAATTTAAGATTAAAGTTGAGCAATTAGTTAGACACTATAATGCTAGTAATTATAGTTTTGTAATTCAACAAATCAATTTACTTTTAAAAAAACAACCTAAAAATCATTTTATATTAAACTTGCTGGGATCTAGCTATCATAAAATCGGAAACTTAGATGCTGCAAAAACTCTATTTATGCGGGTGATTGGATTGGATGATAATAATCTAGCTGCCATGAACAACTTAGCCAATGTTCATAAAGATCTTTCTAATTTTAAAGAAGCAGAGGGATTGTACGAAAAAATTTTAAAATTAAATCCAACCTATATTAATGCAATTACAAATTATGCAAACCTTAAATTTCAACTAAATCAATATGATGACTCATTAGTTTTGTTTAGAAGAGCAATAAAAATTGATAATAATTCTGCTATTATTTTTTATAATGTTGGCCTGCTCTATCAAAGCCTCGGTATGTTTGAAGAAGCAAAATCCTCTTTTAATGAGGTCTTAAGAATCAATCCAAATATGCATATTGCGGATAGATTAATAAGTCGTATTATTAGATACAAGGCTAACGATTCTCATTTAAACAGTATGTTAAATAAGATTAAAATTTTATCACTGAATAATGAATCTAAAATAAACTTATACTTTGCCTTGGGCAAAGCTTATGAGGACTTATTAGATTTTGAAAAATCATTTTATTATCTTAAAAAAGGTAACGATATTAAAGATAGTATTTCTAAATATGACTCAAAAAATGATGATCAATTGTTTAATAATATTAAAAAGGTATTTGAGAAACATAACTTTATTGAAAATAGTCATGTCAAAAAGTTTGAAAAACGTATAATTTTTATTCTTGGTTTACCCAGATCTGGTACTAGTTTAATTGAACAAATTGTTTCGTCACACTCCAAAGTTTATGGGGGTGGTGAATTGGATTTTTTAGAAAAATTAATGAGAATTAATTTTCTCAAGGAAAATAAATTCAATTTTACAGATCTGGATGATCAATTAATTTTGAGGTTGGTCGAAAAAATTAGTATAAATTATCATAATTTAGTAAATAGTTTTAAAATTGATGAGACCATTATAACAGATAAAGCACCCTTGAATTTTAGATGGATTGGTTTTATCAAAATGTTTTTCCCTAATGCTAAAATAATTCACTGTAAAAGAGATGCTAAAGATAATTGTTTGTCTCTATATAAAAATTTTTTTGATGAAAATCAAAATTGGACTTATAACCAAGAGAGTTTGTTAAATTATTATAAGAATTACAATAATTTAATGAATTTTTGGAAGGACAAATTTCCTGATTTTATTTATGATTGTGTCTATGAGGATATTATTAACAATCCAAATATTGAAATTGAAAAAGTAATTAAATTTTGTGACCTTAAATGGGATAAGAAATGTTTAGAATTTTACAATTCAAAAAGAGCGATAAAAACTGTTAGTGTTGCCCAAGCAAGACAGCCTCTTTATAATTCGTCAATATCTTCAAATAAAAATTTTGAACCATTTTTAAAAGATCTTTTTAATAATTTAGATAATTTTTTAGCTCAAAAAAAAACGGCCCCAAACGGGGCCGCTTAATTAAATTCTAATCTTTAAATTTAGAATGATAACGCTAAACTAAGTTCAGTAGTCTCATCATCAACACCCTTAACATTACCATCATTATCTGATGTGCTATGGTTCATTCTGATAGACGCTGCACCCATTGTATAAGCTGCACTAATACCTGCTACTTCGTTAGTAATAGAGGTAGTTGCGGATATAGCTTGAGCCTCAATTTCAGTTGCACCGTAAGAAATTGCAAGATTTTCATTTACGTTAAACGCCAATGAATAACCTATAACAGTTGTATCAGCTACACCTGCTCCACCATTTTGATTTTCAGCCATTCTTAGACCAGCAGAAACTGGACCGCTTGAGTATACTACTTGACCTAGTACTACTGAAGAGTCAGTGTTTAATGCACTACTAGTATTTGTACTAGAATTATCTACATAACCAGCACCTATTGTAAGGCCTTCAGCTGCTTCCATAGAAACGTACACGTCCATTATTGATCCATGCCCTGTTCCAGAAGCTGCACTTTCACCTGTTTGTGCTGCTCCGGCTGCGTTAGTATAACCAGCTGAAATACTTACACCTGCGTATGTATTTCTGTAACCAATTACATTAGTACTTCCAACACCTGTAACTCCAGATGATGAAACACCAGTCCAATTTTCTTCATAAGCAGTAGGTAATAAATCATCATTAGCTGTAACACCAACTAATGCACCAGCAGTAGAATCAAAAGATAATACACCCATGTCACCCATGTCTAGTGTTTGGTATGATGTAGTAATTGCACCAACGTCAGATAAAGCTCTGTTCATTGTTACAGTTCCAAATCCTACGTCACCAGATCCCTTAAATGCCATATCACTTTTAGCACCAAATGAGTTACCAGTTAGTTCATTACCGTGAGTTCCACCAGTATCAGTATAAGTTACTTCTACTGAACCTGAAACTGAAAGTTCAGCTGCGTTTGCAGAAATCGCTACTAACGATCCAGCTAATGCAGATAAACCAATTTTCTTAAAGTTGTTCATATTTATCCTTTTGTTTTATTTATTGATTAATCAATATAGTTTTTTATCAAATAAAAGTTGTTATTCTGAATAATTTCACAAATATCACTATTTATTTTATTTATGTGATAAAAATACAACATAAACCCTTGTCTTTTGTTTTAACTGATATTACTCATTATTTCTTAGTATTCTTATCTTTGTTTTTTAAAAAAATATGATAATTCAATAAAACTATAAAACCATGAAAATCATTAATAAAAATTCAATTAAGCATATATTACCTCTTTTTTTAATAATTTCTATTGTTATTAGCTCCTGTGGGCCTCTCGCTTATAAAAGAGCTGATGTCAAAGATAACCCTATCAAAGAGTCTGAAAAAAGAAAAAAGAATATTGATGAAGGTCGCGGAGCAACTTTTAAGTTTGGAGGAAAAAAATCGGGCGTTTTTGATTTTGCTTCGTCAAATGCAATGTGGCGAGCAACGATTGATGTATTAGATTTTGCCCCTCTAGTAAATGCTGATTATGGTGGAGGAATTATAATTACAGATTGGTACTCAAAAAACACAGATGAGAATAGTTCAATCAAAATTTCTGTTCAATTTTTATCAAATGAAATCAGGGCTGATGGGCTAAAAGTTTTAGTATATAAAAAAAATTGTAACAATAACCAGAATTGTAAAATTACCAAAATTAATTCAAAAATAAATCAGGAAATTAAATTGGCTATAATTAAAAAAGCTGTTTTAGTTAAAGAAGATGACAATAAAAAAAGAGTTAAGAAAAATGGTAAATACCAAATACCTAAAAGCCAACAATAAAAAACTTTTAAATTTTTTGACAGAAATGTCTTCATACTAAAATCAAATAATGAGATATAATTTTAAGACTGTAGAGAAAAAGTGGCAAACCTATTGGGAAGAAAATAAAATTTTTAAGTCTAAGCTAGATCATAGTAAAAAAAAGTTTTATTGTTTAGAAATGTTTCCTTACCCTTCTGGAAATATTCACATGGGTCATGTTAGAAACTATACCATTGGTGATGTACTGGCAAGATTCAAGGCTTTACAAGGCTACAATGTTCTTCATCCCATGGGTTGGGATTCTTTTGGCATGCCAGCAGAAAATGCAGCAAGACAAAATAATTTAGATCCTAAGACCTGGACTGAATCAAATATTAAAACTATGAGATCCCAACTTAAAAAGTTTGGTCTATCTATTGATTGGGATAAAGAAATATCAACCTGTTCACCTGAATATTATAAACACCAACAAGAATTTTTTTTAGATCTTTTTGATAAAGGATTAGTTTATCGAAAAAAAAATTATGTTAATTGGGATCCAGTTGATCAAACAGTTTTAGCTAACGAGCAGGTTGTTGACGGAAGAGGCTGGAGGTCAGGCGCTATCGTTGAAAGAAAAAAATTAAATCAGTGGTTTTTTAGCATATCAAAATTCTCTGAAGAACTTTTGCTGGGTTTAGAGAAATTGGATAATTGGCCTAATAAAGTTAAGGTGATGCAAAAAAACTGGATTGGTAAATCTTTTGGTTGCGAAGTTGAATTTAAAGTGGAAAGCGATAAACCAATAGAGAGTATCAAGTGTTATACTACAAGACCTGACACTTTGTTTGGCTTTTCTTTCCTTGCGCTCTCTGTTGATCACCCCCTAGCAAAGTATTATGAGAATGACGAGATGTTTCAAAAATTTAAAAAAGAATGTTCTAAAACCGGAACTACAGAAGAGTCAATTGCTTCTGCTGAAAAACTAGGTTTTAAAACCGAACTTATTGCAATAAATCCATTAGATAAAAATTTGAAAGTTCCAGTTTATTTTGCAAACTTTGTATTAATGGATTATGGACTAGGTGCTGTCTTTGGTTGTCCCGCACATGATCAAAGAGATTTAGATTTTGCAAAAAAATACAATTTACAAATTACGCCAGTTGTAAAACCTGAAAAAAATGCACTGTTTGAAATTAACAATGAAGCTTATACGGGCGATGGATATCTTTATAATTCAAAATTTCTTAATGGTTTAAAAGTTCCAAACGAATCTATTATTAAAACTATAGAATTTCTTGAAAAAAACAATTTAGGGCAGAAAAAAATCAATTACCGTTTAAAAGATTGGGGTATATCAAGACAGAGATATTGGGGATGTCCGATTCCAATTGCATATGATGAAAATGAGAATGTCATCAAAATTCCAAAAAATATGTTACCCGTTAAACTTCCAGAAATTGAAAAATTGAGCAGTACCGGCAACCCGCTAGATTCAAAAGATGATTGGAAATACTTTATTTTAGATGGAAAGAATTATCGAAGAGAAACCGACACTTTAGATACATTTGTTGACTCTTCATGGTATTTTTTAAGATTTTGCTCATCTCAAAATGTTAATCGAGGCTTTACTCAGGAAGAAGTAGACTACTGGATGCCTGTTGATCAATATGTAGGTGGTGTTGAGCATGCAATTTTACACCTTTTATATTCAAGGTTTTTTATGCAGGCTATTTCATATAAAAATGATGATTTTAAATTAAAGGAACCATTTGACGGTTTATTTACACAGGGAATGGTTTGTCACGAAACATACAAAGACAGAAATAATGAATGGTTAAGCCCTGAAGAAGTATCAACAGTAAATGGGAAAGATTTTTATAAAAAAAGTGACCCTTTAGAAGAAATAATTGTTGGACCAACTGAATCCATGTCAAAATCAAAAAAAAATACTATAGATCCTGAAAATTTAATTAAAAATTATGGAGCAGATTCTGTTAGATTGTTTATTTTATCAGATAGTCCTCCAGAAAAAGATGTTCAGTGGTCTGATCAGGGTATGGTGGCATCATTTAAATTTATTCAAAAATTATGGGTACTAAATTCTAAAATTTTAGAAAAAATTAAGGATAATGGTGAGAATAATAAAGATGAGAATTTAACTAAATTTACAAATCAATTAATTTACAAGGTTACTCAAAATCTGGAAAGATTTCACTACAATGTGATAGTTGCTAATCTTTATGAAATGTATAATTTTTTAATTAAAGAAATTGAAAAACCTATAAAAAAAGAGATCTTAATTGAAAACTATAAAAAAATTTTAATCATCATGAGTCCTTTTATTCCCCACTTTACTAGTGAATGTTTAAGCAATATTGACGAAAAAAAAATAAAGTGGCCAACTGTAACAAAAGAGCAGGTAATAGAGGAAAACATTAATTTTGTTGTACAGATAAATGGTAAAAAGAGGGCTCTATTGAGGGTTAAAAGAGATTTGAGCGAAAAAGATATTTTAAAAGAAATTCAGCTAAACAAAGAAACACAAAAACTGATAATTGATCAAAAAATTCAAAAAACAATTTTTGTGTCAAATAGACTCATAAATATTATACTATAAAAAATGTTAAAAAAAACGCTTACGATAATCACCTTTTTACTTCTATCTTCTTGTGGATATGAAGCAATCCATTCAAAAAAAAATGCCATTAATTATGATTTCTTTATAACTGAATTAAATTTTATTGGTGATAGGGAGGTTAATTCGAAGATAAAAAAAAAATTAAATTACTATACATTGAGTGAAAAAGATAAAAATTTTATACTAGATATTTCAAGTTCAGTAGAAAAAATAGCTCTTGCAAAAAATATTTCTGGTGAAACTACGAGTTTTAAAATTAAAGTATCCGTTAGTGCTAAAGTTTTAATAAATAATATTATCAAAAATAAATTTTTAATAATTGAAAACTTCAATTATAGCAATAATACAAATAAATTTGATTTAAAAAAATATGAAGATGAGATTAAAATTAATTTAGCTGAAGCTATTTCAGATAAATTAATCTTTAAGTTGTCAAATATTCAATGATAGTAAAATCATTTGAATTAAATAAATTAAAATCAAATAATTATAAATTTTATCTTTTTTATGGAGATAATGAAGGGCTAAAGGAAGAAACAATAAAAAATTTGTTTGAGGTAAATTATCTAGATAAGATTCACAGATATGAAGAAAAAGAAATATTAGATAATATTGGAAATTTTTTTGATAGTGTATTAACAAAATCTTTCTTTGATAATCAAAAACTCGTAATTATAAATAGAGCCACTGACAAAATTAAGTTAGTTATGGAGGAGTTGATAGATAAAAACCCAAAAGATATTCAATTTATTTTAAATTCGAAAAATCTTGAAAAAAAGTCTACTTTAAGAAAAGTTTTTGAAAAAGAAAAATCCACTATATGCTCTCCATTTTATGAAGATAATAATCAAACTTTAAATTTAATTATCAGCCAATTTTTTAGAAATAAAAAAATTTCAATTTCCCAGCAGCTAATAAATATCTTAATAGAAAGAAGTAGAGGTGATAGGAAAAATTTAAATAACGAATTATCTAAAATTGAAAATTATTCATTAAATAAAAAAAATATAAATCTTGAACAAATAATTAAGTTAACAAACCTTGCGGATAATTATAGTGCTTCAGAGCTTATTGATCATTCTCTTGCAAAAAACACTAGAAAAACTGTCACTATTCTAAGTGAAAATAACTATTCTGATGGTGACAATATAATAATTGTTAGAACGTTATTAACAAAATTAAAACGGTTGGTGAAAATTTATGAATTGCTTGATGAAAAAAAAAGTATTGATCTAGCAATTTCTTTTTTTAAACCGCCTATTTTTTGGAAAGACAAGCCACTTATATCACAACAACTAAAGTCTTGGGAAAAAGAAGAGTTAAAAAATTTAATTTATGAAACCAGTAATATTGAATATTTAATCAAAAAAAATTCATCTGTAGCAAAAAATATATTATCTAATTTCATAATCAGTAATTCTAAAAAAACTAATAATTAGATTTTATAATTTCAATTATCTTATTTAGCTGATCAAGATCCTTATATTCAAATACTAAAGATCCAGTGTTATTTTTTTTATTTTTAATAAAAACATTTAGTCCAATTTTTTCAGTTGTGGAGGTTTCCAAAGCTTTCAAATTCGCATCCTTTGGTGACTTAAGAGATTGTCGTTTAATCTTAAAAATTTTTACAAAATTTTCTGCTTGCCTAACTGAAAGATTTTTTTCAATTATTTTATTTGCAACAAATCCTGCATTATCTAATCCAACCAAAATTTTTGCATGACCGGGGGTCAGTTTTTGAGTTTCAATTAACTTTAGAACCACTTCAGGTAAGCTTAACACTCTTAAAAAGTTAGTAATATGGCTTCTACTTTTTCCAATAAATTTTGCTACTTTTTCTTGATCATAAGAAAACTCATCAATAAGACGTTTATAGCCACGTGCTTCTTCTACTGCATTTAGATCGTTCCTTTGAACATTCTCAACAATTGCAAATTCTAAAGATTTTAAATCATCCACCTCAGCAA
>MDTF01012797.1_pt1 | contig 12924 bp, 11 predicted proteins | sample 811191 | NCBI WGS metagenome assembly MDTF01 (sample SAMN05326649, study PRJNA326480) | marine metagenome | isolation source: seawater | place: Southern Ocean | collected 2011
CATTAACATAAAAAGCATCTTTTTTAACATTCATAATAGCTGTAGCAGAATGTAGTTTTTTAATATTAATTAATTCATCTATTAACAACATTGGTTCTCTATGAGGAAGTAAGTCTGCTATTTGCTTTTTGCTTAGATTCATTTGATTTTAGTTTAGATTAAATTTTTTTATTTTTTTATCTAATAATCCTAAAATATTTTTTGTTATATCTAAATTTTTTTGACCAATTAAAATATTACTTTTATTCAGTATAATTTCTATAGAATTTTCATCTGCATATTCTGATAAGATTAATTGTAATTCTTTAGAAAATTCATTTTTAGCTTTGTTTTTATATTTTAAAAGATCGTTATTTTTTATATTTATTTTCTTATTAAATACTTTAATTTTATTTTGAAGACTAATATTTTTTTTTTCGTATTCATCTTTAGCTAAAATATTTTTTTGATTAATTAAATTTTTATTTTCATCATTAAATTTTTTTTTATTACTATCTAAATCAGATTTAATGCTTTTGGATTCTTTTTGTATCTGTTTATTGATTATTTTCCCTGCCGATGAATTAGAAAAGATATATTCAACATCTATAAATGAAATTTTATTTTCAGCAATCGCAACATTATTAAATAAAAATATTAATAAAAGAATCCAGATAGTGTTAACTCTTTTGAACATTAAAATGTTGTTCCTAAATTAAATCTGAATGTTTCAGTTTTATCAGTAGATTTTTTAATTAATGGTTGGGTTAATGAAAAACTTAATGGTCCTATTGGCGTTAAAAAGTCTAATCCAATACCTGTTGAACTTCTTAATCCATTTGAGTCATCCAAGTTACTATCATAATCAACACCCCAAACATTACCAAAGTCTATAAAGTAACTTAAATCTATATTTTCGAAAGTTGGTAGTATGCCTGGTAAATTAGTCGACAGATTCAATGCACTAACATAATTCCCCCCAATATAATCAGAATTGTCAACTGGTCCTACTTTTCCTTTTATAAATCCTCTCAAACGATTAGATGGCATTTGAGCCCTTTTTGAAATTCTAACATTTGAATTATCTAAAGAGTTTATGGCTTTAAAATAAAAACTTGCTTTACCAATCATTTCTTTAGACTTATTCAAACTTTTATATTTCGAGTAGGTTAATGTATTTGCAATTTCATTATTTCCAGAAACGACGGGTAACTCTTGGCGAAATGCAGTACTACTACCAGATGAAGGTCTGTAAGGTGAATTTCGTAAATCATAAATTAACCCATAATTGAAGTAAAAATCTTCATATGTTCCTTCTTGACTTTTTAAGGCAGAAGAAGCTTTAGTATCTGTTTTTAAGTCTTCAATAGAAAAGTCTAACTCTGGGCTAAAAAATAAGTTTTCATATTGTTCGTACTCCGTACCTACAGAAAAACCAAATTCAGTTTGTTTATAACCAGTCGTTTCTAAGAGATCAGTTGAAGTAGATTTTATCGAAGTAAATAAGGTATTATCTGTATAAGCAAAATTTGGTTTCGAATATACAAATTGACCTGTTACAGAATCATCTGACAATTCGAAATTTGTTGTTAAATTAATCCCTTTTCCAAGAAAATTTCTTTCTTTAATTCCAGCTCCTAAACTTGTTCCATTGGTTCCAACTCCAGCAGATAATGAAATTTCACCCGTTGGTTTTTCTTCAACAGTTAAATTTATAACTTTTAAATTCTCGTTAGATCCATTTTCTATTTCCCCCCGAACAAATCTAAAAATTCCTAAGGCTCTTATCTGATCAAGAGATTTATTGTATAGTAAAGTATTTAATGGATCTCCTTCATCAACTATAAATTTATTTCTAACCACTTCTTCTATAGTGTTAAAATTTCCTAAAATGTTTATTCGTTCAACATAAAATTTATCAGAATCAGCGACATTAAATGTAAAATCAATTTTATTATCATCATAAATTGTCTCTTCAACTTTCGCACTTATAAAATCATATAGGCGAGCAGATGCTATCTTGTCTATTTCATCTAATATTGTCTTTATGCTATCTAAAGAATATCTCTTACCCTTAAGTTTTTTGAATATTTTTTCAACTTTTTTGAAATCTTGTCTTTTATAATTGTCTGGCAAATTTATTTTTAAATTATTAAAATAATATTGTTTTCCTGAATCTATATTAAAGATTAATTTAAAAAAACCTTTGTCATTAAACTCTGCAAAAGAATTTAAAACTTTAACTTTATGATATCCTTGATTTCTATAATAATTTTTTAGTAATCTTTTATCAAGTTCGATTATTGACTGATTTAAATAAACTTTATCAGATACAAATTTCCAAAATTTGTGCTCTTCAGATGCAATTACTTCTAACAATTTTTTATCTTTTATATTTTTATCACCAATAAATATAATCTTTTTAATTCTGGCTTTTTCACCTTGGTCAATATCTAATTTTAATCTAATAGAGTTTAGACTTTTATTTGGAATTATAGATGACTTTAGTTTTGCAAAATAGTAACCATTTGTTTTAAGTACATTTTTAATTAAGACTATATCTTTTTTAAGCTGATCTTCTGTAAAAGATACTCTGTTTTTCAAAACTATATTTTCATAAATTTTTTCTAAAAAACTTTTATTTTTTATGCCTGTTATTTCGATATCTTCAATGATTGGATTTTCATCTACTCTTATTGTTAACAAACCATTTGATAAAGACATTTTGATGTCACTAAAAAAATTTGTATCATAAAGTTTTTTTAAGGAATTATTAAGCTTGTCATTATTGAAATCTTGATTTTTGTCAATATTGCCTAAAACTAAAATAGTTTCTTTAGAGATTCTTTGATTTCCAGAAACTTCAATATTTTTAATTTGCTCAGCAGATATGCTGCTCATAAAGAACAAAGAAAATATTAGGATTTTAATTAAAATCTTTAGCATAAAATTAAGCCTTATATACCTAAAGTGTCTAATTTTAAACTTACATAATTTCTTAATTTGTAGATTTCTTCGAGTTTTTTAACCGATATCTTCTTATATCTTTGAAATTCTTTAAGATTTGAATATTTATAAATGAAATTTATTAATTCTTGATAATTAATCCTACTATCTAAAAACTTTAAAACAAAATAGTCATTAACTGTTATTAAAATTGTTTCATATAGTGAATTAAAATTCGGTAATTGCTTTATTATTTTGACTAAAGGAAACTTAATAAGATCTACTTTATCAAACTCAAGATTATTTAAAATATTTATATCTAACGAATTAGATTTAATTCCTTTTGAATCAGATAAATAAATTGAATTGTAAATTGGTATTTCCATATTAGGTTCATGTATCAGTAATTTTATCAAACCATTGTTAAATTTAACAATTGCATGAACATAGGATTTTGGATGGGTTAGAATTGAAATTTTATTATAACTTATATTAAATATATTTCTTGCTTCAATTACCTCAAATACTTTATTCATCAAAGTTGCCGAGTCTATAGATATTTTTTTACCCATACTCCAATTAGGATGTTTTAAAGCTTCACTTAGAGTAATTTTGTCAAATCTATTAATGGGATATTTTATAAACGGGCCACCTGATGCTGTTATAAATATTTTATCTACAGTATCAATTTTATAATCATTGATTAATGTAAATAATGAAAAATGCTCAGAGTCTACTGGTATAAATTTTGTATTAAATTTTTTTAGTTTTTTTTTTATTAAATTCCAAGCACATATGATTGACTCTTTATTAGCTATAGCAACAGTTTTGCTATACTCGATAGAATCTAATGTAGGTTGTAATCCATCTAAACCTGTTATCGAACACATTGTGTAATCAATTTTCTTTGGAAATAATTTTTTTATTAAACTGATATCGTTATAAATTCTAATTTTTCTATTTTTAAATTGTGATTTAAATTTAAGGTATTGAATATAATCAGTTATCAATACATTTTTTACTTTAAAAAAATTTACTTGTTTTGACAATTCACTAATATTTTTATTAGTTGTTAGAAGTACAACTTCAACTTTTTTGTAATCTCTTTTCAGTATCTTAATTGTGCTTTTTCCTATTGATCCTGTAGAACCTAAGATAGCTATTTTTTTTTTCATTTAAATAAATTTTAACAATAAATAAGAGAATGGTATTGCAAATATAATACCGTCCAATCTATCAAGTATACCACCGTGACCCGGTAATATTTTACCAGTATCTTTTATTTTTGTTTTTCTTTTAAGATATGAAATAAACAAATCACCTAATTGACTAACTAAAGATAGCAAAATACAAAAGAAAATATTTTTCAGATTAAACTCATGTTCAAAATTATTTACATTATTTAAATTATTAAAAATAATTAGCGGCAATATGCAAAATATGAATGACCCTACGGTACCTGATATAGTTTTATTAGGACTAATTTTTGTTAATTTTTTTCCACCAAGAATTTTACCAACAACATAGCCACCAATATCACTAAAAAAACATATTGAAATTAAATAAAGAAAGAAAGTAGGGTTACCAGATTTACCGTGGAGTGCTGTAGAAATCACACAAAAAATGAAAAAGATGTAAAAAAAAACTAATAAATTTAAAAGTAAAAATATGAAATTAAATTTTTTTGAAATGGCAGTATGCTTATTAAGTTTTAAAAAATTGGTTCTAACTAACTTTGTAAAAATATTATTAAATTCAAAACAAATTATACCACCGAGTATCAATATAACCGTAATAAATATCAAATGATTACTAAAATTGACTATTAATAAAAAACTTAGTAATATTACTGAAGTTAAAGTTCTTTTTATTAAATTTTTAGACATTAAACATTACCAAAATTTCTTTTAACATTTTTAAATTCTTTTATTATTTTATTATAATCTTTTTCAGTAAAATCTGGCCATAATTTTTTTTCAAAAAATATTTCTGAATATGCGAGTTGCCACAATAAAAAATTACTTAATCTCTTGGTATCTCCAGTTCTAATTAATATATCCGGATCTGGAAATTCATGTGTAAAAAGATTTTTTTTTATATTCGCTTCATTAATTAAAATTTTTTTTTTATTAATTAATTTTAATGAGTTTACAATTTCTGACTTTGAACCATAATTTAAAGCCAAATTTACTTGTAATTGTTTATTATTTTTTGTTAATCTTTCTGCTTTTAAAAGTAAATCATTAAGTTTCTTTGAAAATTTTTTAAATCCAATAATTTTTAATTTAATATCATTTTGATGAAACTCATTAATTTTTTTTTTAAAAATTCTTCAAGTAATCTAAATATATATTTTACTTCTTTTTTTGGTCTTTTCCAATTTTCTGTTGAAAATGCATATAAAGTTAAAAATTTTATTTTGTTCTTCATTGTTGCTTTAATGATATTTTCAACAACTGATAAACCAGCTCTATGCCCTAAGTTTCGAGAATTTTTTTTTTTTAAACCCCACCTACCATTACCATCCATGATAATAGCCACATGATTTAATGGGTTCATATTGTCATTATTTCTTTTTCTTTTGTCGCAACTTTATCGTCAACAGTTTTAATATGACTATCTGTTATGTTTTGAACATTTTTTTCAAATGACTTCTCTTCGTCCTCGCCTATATCTTTAGATTTTAAAAGTTTTTTTAATTCTTCATTGGCTTCTCTTCTTACATTTCTAATGGACACTTTACATTTTTCACCCATGGACTTAATTAATTTTTTTAACTCTCCTCTTCTTTCTTCATTCAACTCTGGCACAGGTAGTCTAATTAATTGCCCATCAATTTGAGGGTTCAAACCTAATTCAGATTTTTGTATTGCCGCATCAACTAATGAAACATTATTTAGATCCCAGACTTGTATATTTATCATTCTAGGTTCTGGTGTAGTAATACTTGCTACTTGATTAACTGGCATCAGCTGGCCATAAACATCCACTTTAACTAAGTCAAGCATGGCTGCATTTGCCCTACCAGTTCTTAAGGATGATAATTCTTTAGAAAAAACCTCAATGGCTTTATCCATTTTAAGGCCGTATGATTTGTCATCAAACATTTATTCTCCTATCTTTAATCTGTAGAAATCTTTAATCTTTAAATCATTAATAGAAAGCTCTTTTAAAACATCTTGAACTTTTTTTTTAGGTTCCATAACCCATGCTTGAGTTAAAAGTGAGTTTTCTTCTTTAAATTTGTTCATTTTACCTAAACTAATTTTCTTAGCTATCTCATCCGGTTTACCAGAATTTTTTAATTCCTCTGTAACAAGTTCTTGCTCTTTTTCTATAATTTTACGATCTATCAAGCTTGATTCTAAGGCAATAGGGTTTGAGGCTGCTATATGCATTGATAACTGTTTTCCAAAAGATTTGATATTATCTGATGAGTCATTCGTTTCAAGTGATACTACAACTGCTAATTTTGATAAGTTATCTTTAACGATTGTATGTGAATAATTAAAATTCTTAGCTCCTAAATTACTAAAAGTTTTTGTTCTTCCAATTGTTATTTTTTCACCCATTTTTGCAATTAATGCAACAAGACAGGATTCAACAGTGTCCCCATTTGACATTTTAGATTCATTTAATTTTTTTAAATCTGAATCATTTTGATTATTTAATTCACTTATTTCTTTAGCAAAAGAGACAAAGTCATCATTTTTTGCAACAAAATCAGTTTCACAGTTTAATTCTATTAATGAAATTTTATTTTCATCACCAGAGGTAGCAACCACACCTTCTTTAGCGTCCCTAGACATTTTTTTTGAAGCTTTTGAAATACCTTTTATTCTTAATATTTCAACTGCTTTATCTAAATCACCATCAGATTCTTTAATTGCTAGATTACAGTCTTTAAAACCTGCACCTGTGACCTCTCTAAGTTTTTTAACTTTTTCAATATCACTCATTTTAATTTAAAGTTTCTTTCTTAATAGGAGAAAATTTTTTTTCCAATTTTTCTCTATCTAGCTCTTGAATAGTTTTTTCAGTTTCTTTCGATTTTTCTTTTATTGTTTCTTTTTTAGGTTCTGCTGAAGGTATTGATTTTTTAGCAGAAATAATCGTTTCTTTGATTAAATTGCAATATAGATCTATAGCTCTTCTTGCATCGTCATTACCTGGAATAGGGTAATCTATACCATCTGGATTTGAGTTACTGTCTAAAATTGCAATAATTGGTATTTCTAGTTTAACCGATTCTTGAATTGCAAGTGACTCGTAGTTAGTGTCTATTATAAAAACTAGGTCTGGAATTTTCTTCATCTCTGCAATTCCACCTAAAGATCTATGAAGTTTATCTTTCTTCACACTCATTTTCAGAAGTTCTTTTTTAGTGAAACCTCTGTTTTCTGAAACTAAATCTGATTCTATTTTTTTAAGTTTTTTAATAGATCCTGAAATTGTTCCCCAGTTAGTTAACATTCCGCCTAACCACCTGTAATTTACAAAAAATTGATCAGTTTCTTTGGCAACTTCGGCAATTGCTTCTGAGGCTTGCTTTTTTGTTGATACAAATAAAATTTTTCCATTATTAACAATTGTTTCATGCACCTTTTGAAGTGCAACTTTAGTTAATTCTAAGGTTTGAGTTAAGTCTATAATGTGAATTGAGTCTCTTTTCCCAAAAATATATTTTTTCATTTTTGGATTCCATCTTAGAGTCTTGTGACCTAAATGAACTCCAGCTTCTAATAATTGTTGAATTGTAACGTTAGGTATCTTCATATTTATTCCCGGTTAAGCCACCATAGTAATTGCCGTTTAAGGACCGGAGGTATAAAACCAAAAACTATGTGCGTGTTAATTTAATTTAAGTGGCTATTTACTAATTTTTAAGAAATTTAACAAGCCTTAATTAATTAATAATAGTGTTTATTTCCTTATTTCTCAGAAGATTAAGTGATTTTCGATCAATATTTCTTCTATTTTTAAGTTGAAAGTTGTAGCTATTAGCATCATTAGAGAAATTAATGTTAACAATTGTATCTCCTTTTTTGTTCAAAAAATCGCAAATTTCGCTTAATTGTTTTTCTAACTTAATATTAAAAGTGACTTCTTTTATTGGGCTTTTGAACAAGTCTTTTAAAGATGCAACTTTTCGAACATTAATTCTTTTTAATCTATTTTCATTATCTGAAATAGATTTGTTAAGAGTTAAGATCAAAGAGCTACCTTCTTTGAGTATTTCTCTATTTAATTCTAGTGTATCAGAGAATATAAATAGTTCGAACACGCCACTTAAATCGGTTAATTTTAAAACGGCATAAGAATTTCCTTTGGCAGTTTTTCTTTCGTTAACTTTTAATAGTGTTGATGCAATATTTGCATCTTTAAAATCATCATTTAAATTAAATTTTTGATAGTCAATTATTTTGTAATCATCAAATATTTCTTTAAATTGATTTAATGGGTGGTCTGAAATAAAAAAACCAACAGCTTCAAATTCTCTAGCCAATCTCTCTTCAAAGTTCCATTCTTCAATATTTTGTACTATATCAGTATCATTTTCAGATGTGTCTCCAAATAAATCAATTTGATTTGCTACTTTATTCTCATAAATGTTTTTTGTTTTCAAAATAAAATTTGGGATTGAGTTAAATAAAGCTTGTCTATTATTATTAATACTGTCAAATGCACCTGACTTTACCAAGCCTTCTAATTGAAGTTTATTAATATCTTTAGGGTTTACTCTATTTAAAAAGTCGCTTATTGATTTAAATTCACCGTTAGCTTTTCTCTCTTTGACAACATTAGATATGGCTTCATATCCAACACTTTTGATACCACCCAAAGCATAATAAAAATTATTTTCATCAAACTGAAAATCTGCAAAACATTTATTAATATCTGGTCTTATAACTTTAATGTTAATTCTCTTAAGTTCTTCATGAAACTCACTAAGTTTATTTTGATTTGATAAATCCATTGTCATTGAAGCTGCAAAAAATTCGTTAGGATAATATGTTTTTAAAAAAGCGGTTTGATAAGAAATTATTGCGTAAGCTGCAGCATGACTTTTATTAAAACCATATTCAGCAAATGGTTCGATCTTTAAAAAAATACTTGCAGCAACATCTTTAGCTATGCCATTTTTTAATGCACCTGTTATGAATCCCTGTTTTTGTTTCTCTAATTCAGCTCTTTTCTTTTTACCCATTGCTCTTCTTAAAATATCAGCTTCACCAGCAGTAAACCCAGAAAGTTTTTGAGCTATTTGCATTACTTGCTCCTGATAAATTATTACTCCATATGTTGGTTTAAGAATTCCTTCTAACAAAGGATGTAAATAATCAGGTGTTCGTCGGCCATGTTTACAATCGTTATATGTCGGTATATTACTCATGGGGCCTGGACGATAAAGAGCAACTAAAGCAATAATATCTTCAATATGGTTTGGTTTCATCTGCAATAATGCTTCACGCATACCGGCACTCTCTACTTGAAACAAACCAACCGTGTTACCTGATGATAAAAGTTCGAAAACTTTTTGATCTTCAAAATTAATATCTTCAATTTTAAACCCTTTAATCTTTTTGTTAATCAGTTTTTGTGTTCTATTAATTACAGTTAGCGTTTTTAAACCTAAAAAGTCAAATTTGATTAAACCTGCATTTTCAGCTGAATACATATCAAATTGAGTTGAGGGTAAAAGTAAGTCGGCTGAAGCATCTTTGTAGAGAGGCACTATTTCTGTTAATTTTCTATCTGCAATAACAACCCCTGCTGCATGTGTTGCAACGTTTCTGTTCAAGCCTTCTAGCTTTAGAGAGAGTTCAGCTAATTTTTTTACACGTTCATCTTCATTAATTAATTTTTGTAGTCGAGGCTCAGTATTAATACATTCAGTTAAGCTTTGTGGTCTTGACGGATCAAAAGGTATCATTTTAGAAATACTGTCAACAAAACCATAGGGTAAACCTAAAACTCTGCCTACATCTCTAATAACCATTCTAGCTTTTAATTTTCCAAAAGTAATTATATGAGCAACACTGTCTTTATATTTTGTGGTTAAGTACTTGAAAACAAGATCTCTTTTTTCCTCACAGAAATCGATATCAAAGTCAGGCATCGATATTCGATCAGGATTTAAAAATCTTTCAAATATTAGATTAAACTTGATAGGATCAACATCTGTAATAGACAGGCACCAAGCAACCAACGAACCTGCTCCTGAACCCCTACCAGGTCCAACAGGAATATCATTATTTTTAGCCCATTTAATATAATCTGACACGATCAAAAAATAACTTGGGTATTTCATTTCAATGATTATTTTTAATTCATGATCTAGTCTGTCTTTATATTTTAAAAATTCTTTAGTCTTGTCTAAATTTTTTTCTTCAATTTTAAATACTTTTAAAAATTTATCTTTTAAACCATCAAGTGAATCTTTTTTAAGTATCTCATCTGCACTTCCACCTTTTTCAGAGCTAATATTGGGTAATATAGGTTTGGAGAATTGTGGTCTAAAATTACATTTAAAAGGCAAATTAAAATTATTTTCTAAAGCTTCTGGGAGATCGGAGAATAGTGTAGACATTTCTTCATCTGACTTAAAGTAGTGTTGATTGCTATATCTAATTCTATTTTTTTCATTAACATAAGTTTTTGATCCAATACAAGTTAATGCATCGTGGGCTTCATGCATGTCTGGTGTTAAATAATAAACCTCGTTAGTAGCAATGATAGGTATTTTTATTTTTAAAGATTGTTCTAAATTAAACTTTTCAAATGCAATTTCATTTTTATCACCATGCCTCTGAATTTCTAAATAAAACCTATCACCAAATTTTGATGATAAGCTCTTATACAATTTGCTGATTTCCTCTATCCGACCTTTTTCAAAAAGTTTTCCGAAAAGACCATGGATTGTACCAGATAGCAGAACAACTCCATCTGTATCATTTAATAAATCTTTAATGTCTAGATGAGGGTCAGAAAGAGCATCGTTTTCTAAATATGATCTAGACGATAATTCAATAATGTGTTTATACCCTTTTTCATTAAGAGCAATTAAAGGTAGTAAGCCAGTTGTGTCCTCAAACCTAAAATAAATTTGTGTTCCAATAATTGGCTGAGTTCCAACTTTGGATAAGTTTTCAGCAAATTCCAGAGCTCCACATAAATTAGAGGTATCAGAAATACCTAAGCAAGGTATCTTATTTTCTTTGCAAAAAACTTTTAAATTTTCTATTTTTATTGCACCTTCACAAATTGAATATTGCGAGTGAATTTTTAAATGATTAAACTTTTGGCTATCTGATTCTGGCATTGATAGTTTTTATATTACCATCAATCATTTCTAGTTTGCAATCAGCCATATTAGCAAAAAATCTATTGTGAGTTGCATAAATTATTAATCTATTTTTATTTTTTAGATTATATAAAACTTTAAAAACATCTTTTGCAGTAGATTGGTCCAAACTGCCCGTTGGTTCATCTGCTAGTATGATTTCAGGTTCATTTACTAACGCTCTAGCTATTGCAACCCTTTGCATTTCACCCCCTGACAATTCAGATGGATAGTGATGCTCTCTAGATGAAAGACCCATTTTTTAATTATTTTTTTAGCGTTTATAATTGAGTTCTTTTTATCGTCATTTAAAGCTAAATTCGCAAGGTAAACATTTTCTAAAGCTGAAAAATCAGCAAGTAAATTGTTATGTTGATAAATTATTCCAATTTTTTTTGATCTGATTTTATCGTTTCTTACAGTTTTAGAAAAATCTACAACATCCTTATCAATTAATAAAGACCCACTAGTTGGCTTATCAATCATTGATAAAATGTTTAATAGTGTTGATTTTCCAGATCCTGACGGACCCATAAGAGAATAAATCTTTCCTTTTTTGAATGAATAATCTATTTTTTTTAAAACAGATATTCTTTTATTAGTTGAAAAAGATTTTGTTATTTTTTTTAGGGAAATAAGATTATTCATATTTTAAACCTTTTACTGGATCTAATTTAGAAGCTTTGATTGCAGGAAAAATTGAAACAATAATTGTTATAAAAATAGAACATAGTGAAATAATAATTATTGAAATTGCATTAATTTCTGATGGCATCGTGCTTAAAAAATAAATCTCTTCAGGAAATAATGCAATGTTAAAAGTATTACTTAAAAATTCCCTTAAGTTTTCAATATAAAGTGAGAATATCACGCCCAAAAAAATCCCAAATAAAGTTGCTGTCGTTCCAATGATGACTCCTACCAAAAAAAATATTTTAGTAATAGATTTGTTTAATACTCCTATAGATTTTAAAATTGCTATATCTCTAGTTTTGTTTTTTACAAGGATTGTAAGACCTGAGATAATATTGAAAGCAGCAACTATAATAATTAAGGATAAAATTATAAACATTACATTTCTTTCAACTTTTAAAGCTGAAAATAAAGAACTGTTCATATCAGCCCATGTGTAAACAAATTCCTTATTAAATATTTTTTGGATTTGCACCTTATTTTTTTCAATGTTAGATGGTTTATTTAGATAAATTTCTAAGTATCTATCGTCTTTTTTAAAACCAAAAAAGTTTTCAAGAGTATCAAGGTTTATAAAAGCTATATTCGCATCAAAATCAGCTAAACCACTATCAAAAATTGAACTGACAATAAAAGTTTCTTGCTTAGGCAAATTTCCAATGATTGTTTCAATTCCTGACGGAGACATAATTGATATCAAGTCACCTACGCTCAAGTTTAAATTAAAACTTAGTTCTTTGCCTATTGAAATATTTTTTTTAATTAAATTATTAGGACTGCCTATTAAGTTACCTTTTTTAACAACATCTAGTTTCAAAAAATCTTGACTATGGTATCCCCTTAAAACTATACCTTTCGTATAGTCTTTATTAATAACAATAGCCTCACCAGAATTGCTAAATATAAAATCTGTTGAAATAAGATTTAAATTACTTTCATTAAGTTTTTTAAGATTAATTGGA
>MDTF01004137.1_pt1 | contig 12923 bp, 14 predicted proteins | sample 811191 | NCBI WGS metagenome assembly MDTF01 (sample SAMN05326649, study PRJNA326480) | marine metagenome | isolation source: seawater | place: Southern Ocean | collected 2011
AGAGGGCATGAATATTAATAATTTTTTTTGTGCCATTTGATTTATATTAGTTTAAATTTAATTTCTTTATAAATTAAATTTATGAGTTTAGTCAGTATAATTATACCCTATTACAAAAAAAAACTTTATATAGAAGAGGCAATTAATTCTGCCATAGGCCAAACATTTCAGGATATAGAAATAATCATAGTATTCGACGATCCAGAAGGAAATGATTTACCTTATATAAAAAAAATATCCAAGAAAGATGAAAGAATTAAATTAATAGTTAATGATAAAAATATAGGTGCAGGCAATTCTAGAAATATTGGCATTTTAAGATCATCAGGACAATATATTGCCTTTTTAGACTCTGATGACCTGTGGTCTAATAATAAAATTGAAACTCAATTAAAATTTATGCGTGATAATAAATCAAACTTTTCCCACACATCTTATGAAGTTTTAAATAAAGATTTAAAATTAAATATTAGAAAAGCTAGAAATTTTGATCACTTACGTGATTTACTAAAGTCATGTGATATTGGTCTATCAACCGTAATGTTAAAAAAAGAATTAATAACTAGCGAATGTCAATTTTCGGATATGAGCACCAAAGAAGATTTTGTATTATGGTTAAAGTTATTAAAAAGCGGAATACGTATTCAGGGCATAGATAGCACTCTTTCAACGTGGAGGGAAACAGATGACTCTCTTTCCTCATCAATAAATCAAAAAATGAAAGATGGCTTCAATGTTTACTACAAACATATGAATTTTAATTTTTTCAAATCATTATTTTACTTAATATGCTTAAGTGTTAATTATATCAAAAAATCATAATGAAATATTTGTTTTTATTAGCCATACCTTTAACCATAATAATTTTAAATTATTTTTTAAAAAAATTTTCGTTATTACTTAGTTATACTGGTGAGCTGCATCAAAGATTTGCAGAAAAAGATAAAGTACCAATGTCAGGTGGTCTAATTTTATTAATAAGTTTTTTGTTTTATTTCAATAATTTTATTGATCATTTGCAAATTTATTTTGTATTGATTTTTTTAATAGGTTTCTTTTCTGATATAAAATTGATCTCATCTCCAATAAAAAGATTTATATTACAGATATTATTAGTGGTGATATTTATTTTTTTTCAAGATATTCAAATTACATCTACTCGCTTTTTAATATTAGACGAATTTTTAGATTATAGAATTTTTTCTTATATTTTTGTAGCGTTTTGTATGATGATATTAATTAATGGTACTAATTTTATAGATGGACTTAACACACTGGTACTAGGATATTATTTAATCATATCAGTAGCAATAACTAAAAGTGGAATAATTAGTGAATTGAATATAGATGATCAAGCTTTTTTCTATTGGATAATAATTTTGTTATTTTTATATGTTTTTAATTTATTTAAAAAAATATTTCTTGGAGATGGTGGATCTTATCTATTGGGCTTCATATATAGTTTTTTATTGATATCAGCTTATGCAACAAAACAAGATATATCACCTTTTTTTATAGTATTATTGTTATGGTACCCATGTTTTGAGAATTTATTTTCAATTATTAGAAAATATAAATTAAATAAATCACCTGTTAACCCTGATGCAAAACACTTTCATCAACTATTATTTTTTTATATAAAAAGTAAGTATTTATTAAGAAATACTTTATCAAATTCTATGTCAGCTAATATTATAAATCTATATAATGCTTCAATATTTTTTATAGGTACTCAGGATGTAGCAAATACACAATTACAAACTTCTCTATTATTAGTTAGTGTATTTTTATATATGTATCTTTATGTTAAATTATTTATTTATAGATATAAAAAAAAACCTAGTACTAAATATTAAAATAATATTTTATCATGGCACTTAAAATTAAAAAACCATCCTTGATTGCATTGACTTTTTTTTTGCCGCCTATCCTTGCTCTTTCATGAGCTGGAGTAGATATAATTTTCATATTTGAATATTTTGCTTTAATTGGTAGTTCAACACATAATCTAAAGTCACTTTGTTCAAGATTCAACTTTTTAACACTTGAGGTTTTACCAAGTACAAATGTATATAAAATATCTGTGATGGGTAGCTTAAAAAAAATATTACCTATTCTTGAAAATAAAAAATTTCCAAGTAAAGTTACAATTGTATCGTCTTCGCTTTTAGCATTTTTTTCATACCTGGATGCAAAAACAAAATCGGCATTTTGTTTAGTCAACTGACTTAACATTGGCTCTATTTCATCAGGAATAAATGAGCCGTCAGCATTAAATATACAAAAAAAATCAGTATCAGTTGCTTCAATCCCATTATTTATTGCATTTCCATATCCATTCCCTTTTTGGAAAATTATTTGACAATTTTTGTCTTTAATTGATTCAATGGTTTTTAAATCATTTTTTTCTAGTATGACTTTAATATTATACTTAAATTTTGACAATTCATTTAAAACAGAAGGCAAGGATTCCGCTTCATTTTTTGCTGGTATTACTAATGTTATATCTTTCATTTCGATAAAAATAAAATAGGTTATTAAAGTTTCTATGAATATATATTACTATACTTTTTTCTATTTTTTTATACCTATTTCCACAATTGGCTATGGATTAACTTTTTTGCATTTAAGCAATAATCAAAAAATTAATAATGATTTCGGTTATGCAGGATTATTTGGAGTTTTTTTTCTTATAGCTTACTCTTATATTACGCATTTGTTTCTAGCTCACAGTGCGATACATAATTTAGCTCTAGTAATTGTAGGTTTTTTTTTATTTATATTTTTTTCTGTAAAGAGATTAAGAGATTTTAAAAAAAAAATATTATTTTTTTTAATTGTATTTTTAATACTTTATATTTCATCATTTATATTCAAAACACATGATGACTTTCCATATTATCATTTTTCATATAGTTATCATTTAACACAAAATGATCTTATAATCGGGATTGGAAAATTTAATCATGGTTACAGAACGCCATCTTCAATTTTTTATTTAAATTCATTATTTTACTTACCAAAAATTAGTTATTATTTATTTCATATTTCGGCAATAATGATTATGGGTTTTTCAAATATAATTTTGCTTTCAAAAATCCAGAAAAGTATTCAATTTAAAAAAATAAACTTTTTAAGCTATTATTGTTTATTAGCTTTTATTTTTATCAATATTTTTTTTTACAGACTTGGAGAGCATGGAACCGATAGATCTGCACAAATATTAATTTTTCTCTTGGTAATGGAAATAATAATTTTTACTAATTATGAAAAAGATTGTAAGACAAGCATTGGCTTAATTTACATGTTAATGGCTATAATTATTTCTTTAAAAGCATTCTATATTTTGTATTTTATCTTTTTTATACCAATTATTTTGAACGTAATAATAAAAAACAATTTGAAAAATTCTTTTTTATTATTAACTAATAATATGTATTTTCTATTCTTTTTTATTATTATCTTTTTTATCTTATTTAATAGTTTGGTTAACACGGGATGTCTTTTGTATCCTGTTAAAACTACCTGTATAAATGCTTTAGAGTGGTCAATACCATTAAAGGAAGTTCAGTTAATGAATGATTGGTATGAACAATGGTCAAAAGGTGGTGCTGCACCAAACTTTAGAGTCGACAATCCAGAAGAATATATTCAATATTTTAATTGGGTGTCTAATTGGATTGATACTTATTTTTTTAATAAGGTTTCTGACTTTCTATTTGGAGTAATATTTATTGCATTGATTGTTTTATCAATTTTCTTTTCTAGAAAAAAAGTAAAGGTTGAAAAAAAAATAAACTCAAATTTGATATTTGTTTTAATAATTGTTTTATTATTTGAATGGTTCTACAATCACCCGGCACTCCGATATGGGGGTTATGTTCTAATTGGTTTAATAGTATTTATACCCATCGCAAGCAGAATTGAACAATATGAAAATACTTTTGGCACGGTTAGTAAAAAAATTTATTTTTTAATAATGTTAGTTTTCATAGTTTTCATTGCACGAAATATGAATAGAATTTTTAAAGAAGTTGAACAATATCATTATAAACCATTGAAAAATGTTTATTATTATATAGATAAAAATCATTTTAGAATTACTGATCAATTTTCATTACTAATGAAAGCTTATGAGGATTGTGTTTTATTGTCAGATGATTGTAGTGAAGTTATTGTTTCAAATGTAATGGTAACAAAAAAATTTGGAAAGTATATATTTATAAATAAAGAATGAAAAAATATTTAATATTGCAAATTTTAAATTTTTTTGATTTTTTTTATCAAAGAAAGATATTTAAATTTCTTAAACGAAATAACCATAATACTTTTGATGTTCTTTTTGATGTTGGTGCACATAAAGGTGAGTCAATTAAACTTTTCTTAAAAAATTTTAATGTAAATACAATATATTCATTTGAGGCAAGTCCTATAAATTTTGAAAAGTTAATGATTGCAAAAAAAAAATACAATAAGCGTTTTGAAAAAAGCAATATTATTATTGAGAATTTAGCCCTAGGTTCTGAAAATAAAAATATTCTTTTAAAACAGTCTGATGAGAGTTCTTCATCAACACTTAATGATATTAATTATGAGTCTAGTTATTTCAAAAAAAAACAGCAGCTGTTAAAAAGTAAAAATAAATTTTTTACTGAAATTGATGTTAAAATGGTCACTTTAGATAATTATGTATCTCAAAAAGAAATACAAAAAATTGATTTTCTTAAAATTGATACCGAGGGATATGAATATGAAGTATTATTAGGAATGAAAGAAACAATTAAAAAAGTTCAACTAATTATGTTTGAACATCATTACGATGACATGATAAAAAAAAGTTATAAATATTATGATATTAAAAAATTGCTAATTAATAATAATTTTACTCAAATCTATAAATCTAAAATGCCATTTAGAAAAACTTTTGAATATATATTCTTAAATCAAAAAATATGAGAAATATGAAAGCCTCAATTTTGATTGCAAATTATAATAATGGAAAATTTATAAAAAATTGTATTAGATCATTAAAAAAACAAACATATAAGAATATTGAGATTATTTTTTTTGATGATAACTCTCTTGATAATTCATTAATTGAAATAAAAAAATTTTCTAAAGTAAAAGTAATTAAAAATAAAAGACAAAAAAAATATGGTTCATTCAACCAAATTAACGCCTACAAAAAAGCAATTTTAAAATCAACTGGTGATGTTATCTTCTTTTTAGATAGTGATGATTTTTTTCATAAAAATAAAATTAGCAAAGTTATGAATAAATTTACAGATGATAAAAATATTCAAATAATATTTGATTTACCATTGAAAAAGTATGGAAAAAAGATCATCCATCAAAATTATAAGTATAAAATTTTTAGAACTTATTGGCCTTATGTTCCACCTCAAAGTTGTATTACAATTAAAAAAGAACACATAAATAAAATTATTAAGTTCATTGACTTTGATTTATTTCCAAATATTTGGATGGACTTCAGAATTGGAATATATGCCAAGTTTATTTTAAATAATTTTTATGTCTTGAGAGAAAATTTAACATTTTATAGAATTACCAAATCTAATGTAAGTGCTAAGTTTAAATTCCTATCATCACCATGGTGGAAAAGAAGATTAGAAGCACATAATTATATTCAATATTTTTTTTTAAAAAATAAAATTAAATATGAAAAAAATTTAGATTATTTACTTACATTTAGTATTTGTAGATTTTTTTTTAAAAATAAAATTAGTAATGATTAAAAAAAGATGTTACTAGGTGATATTAATTAAATGAATAAAAAAGCTTTAATTTTTGGTGTTACAGGTCAGGATGGTTCATACCTCTCTGAACTCTTATTAAAAAAAGGATATGAAGTCCATGGTGTTAAAAGAAGATCGTCTTCACTAAATACAGGCAGAATAGATCATATTTACCAGGATCCACATGAAAAAAAACTTAAGTTTTTATTACATTATGGTGATGTTACAGACGCAATTTCAGTATCTGCATTAATCAAAAAGATTAAACCGAATGAAATATACAATTTAGCTGCACAATCACATGTTGCAGTTTCATTTGAAGTTCCTGAATACACTGCAAATGCTGACGCAATCGGAGCACTAAGAATTTTAGAGGCAATTAAGTTTCATGGATTTCAAAAATTTACAAAATTTTATCAAGCAGGAACTTCAGAAATGTTTGGAAAGGTTCAGCAAATTCCCCAAACTGAAAAAACACCTTTTTACCCCAGAAGCCCTTATGGTGTTGCAAAAGTATATGCTCACTGGATAACAATAAACTATAGAGAAGCTTATGGAATTTTTGCATGTAATGGAATTTTATTCAACCATGAAAGTCCAGTGAGAGGTGAAACCTTTGTAACTAAAAAAATAGTTAATGGTCTTTGTAAAATTTATAATGGCGCACAAGATAAATTATATTTGGGAAATATACAGGCAAAAAGAGATTGGGGGCATGCAAGAGATTATGTTGATGCAATGTGGAGAATGTTACAGACAAAAAAACCAACCGACTATGTTATTGCAACTGGAAAGCAATATTCAGTTAAACAATTTGTAAATTTAGTTTTGAAAGAGTTAAAAATTAAATTTTATTGGAAGGGGGAAGGAATAAAATCAAAATGTTACACAAGTAATGGTAAAATAATTATTGAGTGTGATAAGCAATATTATAGACCATTAGAAGTTGATACTTTGCTTGGCGATCCAAAAAAAGCTAAAAAAGAACTAAACTGGAAACCAAAAACAAATATTAATTCTTTAGTAAAAGAAATGGTAGTAGAAGAGTTGAAAAAAATTAGTTAATTAAAGATTAATGATAAAAAAATCCTCCAAGATATACATAGCTGGTCACAATGGTCTTGTTGGAAGTGCTATTCATAATTTATTGGTAAACAGTGGATATAAAAAAATACTTTACAAAAACAGGAAAGAATTAGATCTAACAAATTTGAAAAAAGTTGATAGTTTTTTCAATAAGAATAAACCAGAATTTTTAATTATATGCGCTGCTAGAGTAGGGGGAATTTTAGAAAATAAAAATTATCCAATGGAATTTTTGCTAGATAATCTTTCGATACAAAAAAATTTATTGTTAGCTGCAAAAAAATACAATATCAAAAGAACAATTTTTTTAGGCTCATCATGTATATATCCAAAGAAAGCAAAAATCCCAATTAAAGAAAATTATTTAATGACAGGTAAATTAGAAAAAACTAACGAGTCTTATGCGTTAGCAAAGATAGTGGGAATGAAATTATGCGAAATTATGTATCACAAATTTAAAAAAGATGTCATCTGTCTAATGCCAACAAATTTATATGGTGTAGATGATAATTTTGATATTCCATCAAGTCATGTCATACCTGGTCTGATAAGTAAATTTATTTTGGCAAAAAACAAAAAATCAGATGTAAAAATTTGGGGCTCAGGTAAACCAATAAGAGAGTTCCTACATGTTGATGATTTAGCAAGTGCAATTGTAGTACTGTTAAAGATTAATAGTATTAAATTAAAAAAGATTAACAAAAGTGAGTTACCAGTGATTAATGTAGGGAGTGGAGAATCTATTTCAATTAAAAATCTAGCATTATTAATTAAAAAAATATCCAAGTTTAAGGGAAAAATAATTTTTGATAGAAGTTATCCGGATGGCACAATAAATAAAAACCTTGATAGTAGTAAAATGAAAAAATTAAAATGGCATCCAAAGATTAAATTGTCAAAAGGATTAAAAAAAATAATAGAATCAAGGTATTAAAATTTTATCAATGAAAAATAAAAATCTTAATCTTAAGTATATGGATCCTAAACAAATTAAATATAGTTATCCCTTGCTAGAGAAGGGCTTGAGTAAGGCTGATTTACAAAAAGGTATTAATGTATTGAAAACTGGCTTTATAACTATGAATAAACATACCGAAAAATTTGAAAAAGAATTTGCAAAAAAAGTAAAGGCAAAATTTGCACTTATGGTTAATTCTGGATCATCTGCAAATCTCTTAGCTGCATTTGCATCGTGCAACCCTCTTAGAAAAAATAAATTTAAAAGAGGTGATCATGCTCTGATCCCAGCTCTTTGTTGGTCAACATCACTTTGGCCTTTAGTTCAAACTGGTTTAAAAACAAAGTTTATAGATATTGATCCACAAACACTTAATGTTGATGCAGATCATTTAATTTCAAAAATTACAAAAAAAACAAAAGTAATAATGTTAATCAATGTTCTTGGTATCTCTACAGATATAAAAAAGATTATAAAATTTGCAAAAAAAAAAAATATAATTGTTATAGAAGATAACTGTGAGGCACTTGGAGCTAAGCTTGACCAAAAATATTTAGGTACACTTGCTGATTTCGGAACATATTCTTTTTTTTATTCTCATCAGATTACCTCTGGAGAAGGTGGAATGATTGTATGTAATAATAGAGAAGATTACGAGATTTTATTAGCACTTAGATCGCATGGCTGGTCTCGTGGAAAAAGTATTTATAAAAAAAATGCCAAAAAATATCCAGATTTAGACCCTAGATATATATTTATTAATTCAGGATTTAACTTAAGACCGACTGATATTCAGGCAGCAATTGGAAGAAACCAATTTAAAAGATTAGATTTCTTTAAAAAAAATAGGACAATGAATAAAAAGAAGATAATCGATAGTTTAAAAAAAGACAAAAGATGGAAAGAACAATTTAAATTTGTAGAATATTCAAAAAGAATTGAGCCGAGTTATATGGTCCTCCCAATTTTACTTAATAAAAAATTCTTTAATAAAAAGAAGCAATTTATCGAATTGATAGAAAAAAAAGGTTTAGAAACTAGACCAATAATAAGTGGATCATTTGTAAATCAACCATCAGCTAAATTGTATAATTTGAACCCAAATAAAGAAAAATTTATTGGAGCTCAAATAGTTCAGGATTTGGGGTTTGTAATTGGCCTAAGTACACAAATGATAGATAAAAAAAAATTAAAATTTGTTACAAATACTTTATTTTCAATAGATAGTTTTTAAAAAATCTTATTCCTAAAACGATTAATAAAATGCAAGATAAATAAGATTAAGACAATAATAAAATTTTGCTTATTATTAATTCTTATTTTAGATTCGATCAATAGTCCTTTAAACCAGTGCAATGTTTCAGATAAACCACCTGGTCTAAAGTTTGCAATAAGTTCATTTTTGTTTGTAGCCATCCCATTCATTTTTAGTTTTACGATCATTCTGTAAAATAAATCATAATCTGAAAGATGGTACAAATTTGTATTATAAAAACCTAGCTTTAAGTGTGATTTCTTTTTAATAAAGAATCCCCCAGATGTTGATGGATAAATATTGAATTTATAAAATATCTTTTTGGGATGAAATCCATAATAAATTTTTTTTTTTTTTTTTATTAACCCAATTATTTTTTTTTACTGAGCCAAATAAAAAATCAATTTTTTGATTATTAATAAAATATTTAGAAACAATCTTTAAAGCATTAGCTGTGTAGGTATCATCAGAACTTATCCATCCTACAATTTCACCGTTACTTAGTTTAATTCCTTTATTTACAGCGTCCCATAAATTTTTGTCTTTTTGAGAAACAATGATATCAATTTTATTCTTATATTTGTTAACAATACTCATAGTCGAGTCAGTTGATTTTCCATCTATCAATATATATTCAAAATTCTTAAAATTTTGGTTAAGTACACTTTTAATTGTGTCTTCAATATATTTTTCACCATTATAAACAACAGTAACTATAGAGATTAGTGGTTTTTTTCTTTTTTTATTTTTCTTCAAAAACATATGTTTATTTTAAGTAATTTAACAACAAAAATCCTAGGTAAAAAAAATATAAAAATTTTAAAAAACCTAAATTAATAATTTTTTTAAAATCATAATTAAATTCAAATAATAAAAAGAATAATATAATTAAAAGTGGATCAAAATATTTATGATAGATTGTTAGTTGAGGTGTGCTTATTATTAAACAAAAAAGTATAAATTTATTATAATTATTTATATTCCACAAAGACACAAATAACAAAATTGATAAGAAACATATCAAAAAAAATAAAATATTATTATTAAATACTAGATTTGATAGTTGAAAAAATATACCCCCTCCAGTAAAGCTAGTTTGATACGAAAAAAAAAATATTAGAAAAAAAGTTAATACTGCACTTATCAAAATATTTTTATTACTAATATTATTTTTATAAAATGAGAAAACAAAACCTTTATTTGAAAAAAAAGGAATAAAATAAAATAAAATTATACTTGAGATAATTAAAATTTTATTAGATAAATTAATTCTTGTTAATAAATCTATTTCTCCAATGGCTGCTTTTGACAGGAAGAAAACTTTAAGCTCAAAAAGATAATAGTATGCAGGCAAAGCACAAACAATATTTGCAATTAAAATTAATAAGCTGTTTACAGAAAACTTATAATAATTAAAAAAAATATAAAAATAAAATATAAAAAAAAGGCCAAAATTTGGACTTATATAAGCAGCCAAACATAAAAAAAATGTATTAAATAAAGCATCTATCAACTTTTTTTGATTATCAAATTTAATAAAAAAATATATTGAAATAATAAAAAAAAATAATCCGTAAATTCTACTATCTGGCCATATGCTTAATGATCGCATTGTTGGTGATAGAAATATTGATAAACTCAAAATAAATAATAAACTACCTTTTATTTTTGGAAATTTTATTTTTAAGCATTTAAAAAAAGCGTATGCACATAATGGAACTATATTTATGTGCAATAATCTAATGGTATCAATATCCAAGCCTAATTTTCTGTAGATTGAAAAATACATTAAGATAAGGGGTGAATGTCTATCATTCGCCTCATCATAATGGAGAAGTGTATGCAAGAAGTTGTTAGAAAAATTTTCAATAATGCTTTCTCTCATTACAAAATCAGAGTATGGGCCTATGTTTTGTAATAAATTACCAAAAAAATGGTTTTCTAAATTATCGATAGCATCTTTATTTTCAAAAAAAAAACCTAAATAAAGTGAAAAATAAAGAATTATCAATAAAAAAAATTCTTTTTTAAAGTCTAAAATATTGTTCATTTATTTATTAAAAAATACAGATATAAAACTTTTAATCATATAATTTAAAATTTTTAAACCATCATTAAAAGCTTTAACTTTTTTTTTATCAGCTAGCCTTTTTCTTTCGAAACAAGGGTGAGTTACATATTTAAATCCTATTTTTTTAGTTTTAATAGGGATTTCTACACAAAGACAATAGTCATCAGAAGTAAGTTTTAACTTATCCAGGGCACTTTTTTCAGCTACTATGTAGGTAAATAGTATATCTGATATATTTAAAGAAAAAAAAATATTCCCAAATAAAGTAAAAAAGTAATTACCAATTTTTGTAATAAGGTTATCATCATGACTGCCTGCATTTTTTTCATACCTACTTCCAAAAACGATTTGATTTTTTTGATCGATAATTTTATCCAACATGGGTTTTAAATTCTTAGGATCTGTAGATCCATCAGCATAAAAAATAGAGACATACTTAGTTGCTGCATGATTAATGCCTTCACGAATAGCATTTCCATAACCTTTTCCAGTTTGAAATAAAATCTCACAATCATAATTTTTAATCGCTTCAATAGTTTCGTAATCATTTTTTGCTAAGACTATCAGTATTTTTAATTCTAAATTTTTGACCTCATTTAATACTCTAGGCAATGAGTGTTTTTCTTCTTTAGCAGGGATTATTAATGTAAGGTGATCCACAAGTAATTATATAGATTAAATATTTAAAAAAGTTAAATTAAAAATTTAATTTCAACAAATAATTTTAAATTATTGTATTATATGTTTATATACTTCTAAAATAATGTAAAAATCAAAAAATTGTAATGAAAAATATAATAATTGTAACTGGTGGCTCAGGTTTTGTAGGATCTAATATGATAAGTTTAATTTTAAAAAAAACAAAATTTAAAATTATTAGTTTGGACAATTACTCCTCTGGTTCAATCAAAAACCACATTAAGGACAAGAGAGTTACATATTTAAAATGTGATACAAAAAATATTGCACGGAGACTGGATAAGATAAAAAAAAAAATTCACACTCTTTTTCATTTTGGAGAATTTGCAAGAATCTACCAAAGCTTTTTGAAAATGAGTGAGTGTATTAATTCTAATACTATCGGAACACATGAAGTATTCAATTTTTGTTTTTCAAATAAGATTAAGTTAATTTATTCAGCTACTTCAGCTACCATCGGCAATAAAGGTGATGATAAAAATTTATCTCCTTATGCGTTCACTAAAGCGAAAAATTTAGAAATGTTAGAAAATTTAAAACAATGGTTTAAATTTAAATTTGAAATTATTTATTTTTACAATGTTTATGGACCACAGCAAATAAGCATAGGAAATATGGCAACTGTAATTGGTATTTTTGAAAACCAATATCATTATAAAAAACCGCTTACTGTTGTTAAACCAGGAACCCAGTCAAGAAGATTTACACATATCTCTGATACAGTGGATGCTTGTTATTACGCTTGGAAAAAAAATAAATGTAGACATTACAGTATTTCAAATAAAAAAAGTTATACTATCTTGCAAGTTGCAAAAATGTTTAGTTCTAAAATTATGTTACTTCCTACCAGAAGAGGCGAAAGATATGCTTCTGCATTAGCTAATATGAATTTATCAAACAAGGTTTACAAGATGTTTGGTAAGGTCAGTCTAAAAGAGTATGTAAAAAGTATTATTAAAAGCTAATAAAAAAACAATAATTTCTTGTTTACAATATTTATTAAATAGGTATAACACTCTCGCCGGTGATTATTGCGAAGGGGTTATACCCGATCCCATTCCGAACTCGGAAGTCAAGCCCTTCAGCGCCAATGGTACT
>MDTF01001780.1_pt1 | contig 12916 bp, 13 predicted proteins | sample 811191 | NCBI WGS metagenome assembly MDTF01 (sample SAMN05326649, study PRJNA326480) | marine metagenome | isolation source: seawater | place: Southern Ocean | collected 2011
GACACGGTAAGGATATTATTGAATTTGACTGTTATTTTTATTTAACTAATCTTTTCTTTTTTTTTTTTCTTAGGATTCTGTCTTTGCTAATATCCCCGCTTCTATGTGTAATACTAACTGTTCTCGGGCAGAGTTAATTGCTCAAGTAGATAAGATTGGCATTGAAATGGGCAAGTTCTGTACCAAAGCATTTTTGCCACCGAACGATTTAGAATATGAGAAATTCTATTATCCCATTCTCCTTAAAGGAAAAAAAAGATATGCTGGACATAAATTTGAACCCGGACTTGCTCCAAAATTAGATGTGAAAGGATTTGAATGTGTTCGGAGGGATTTTGCACCTATTGTTAATAAAACTCAGAAAAGAGTTTTAGAGTTACTCTGCAAAGAAGGTAATGTACAAGGTGCGATTGATTATACTCGCAATGTAGTGATAGAATTATTACAAAACAAAGTACCATTGGAACTGTTAACGATGTCTAAACAATTAACACGGAGACCATGCGATTATAAAAACCCAAGCGCACATGTCAATTTAGCACAGAAATTAATGGATACACAACCAGCACATATTGCTCCCAAACCCGGTGATCGCATTGAATATTGTATTCGACCACGGTCAAGAGGTGAGAAGACAGCAGATCTAGCAATTACACCGGAAGAAGTTCGAAATGGTACCCATGTAGTTGACACCCGTTGGATATTATCCAATCAACTACGTCAACCAATGCAGCGTATTTTTGAAATGGTTATGCAAAATTCAAATAGTATCTTTGAAGTTAAAAGTATTAAGAATGTACATTCAGTAGCAAATAAGATGATGTCTAACTTTATAACAAATACTACCCGAACCAAGAAAAGAAAGGCATCGGAGACACCTATTAAAATAGTCAAGCTCAAGAAAAGCAAAACAACTATGGATTTAGCCTCTTTTTTTCAAAATACTGGTAATTCGAAAAAATAGTTTAGTATAAATAGATACATAATTTCAAAACAAAATGGAACAGATTATTTCTTCGCTACAAAGTTTACAACTCTCGTCTATTGCACCCAATAATCCTTCATCTATTGCACCCAATAATCCTTCAATAATAATTACTAATAAACAATTATCAGCACTCTGTCTAAATCTTTATAATGAAAATGTGTCTTTAAAGAATGAGATTATACGATTAAGGACAACTACAGTAACCCACCCTTCCAGACCCAAATGGGTACACTGATCGGGGCTTCGCGACCGTCATCAAAAACAAGAATATATTACTCATATATTTATTTATAATAATTATTATAATAAAAAAGCAGGAAACTAAAAATGAAAATTATATTATTTTCTGACCTACATTTGTCACCATCTACCTTCGAAACATGTATGCAAGTCCTTCGAAGAATTCTACAAGAAGCTCGAAAATTAAATGCCAAAGTCTACATGCTTGGTGACCTGTTTGATACCGTCTATTCAAAGGGTACCTTACCAGTAGACCTGTTAAACGCCTTAATGCATTTCTTTTCACATGAATGGGATGTACCTACTATTTTTTTCCCGGGTAATCATGATTACATGGACGCTGCTGAATCCGAACATGGATTAACTCCATTCGGTTACTGTAATGATTTAATAACCATTTTAGATAAACCAACCGTCATTGACCGACAACTATTCATTCCTTGGCGACGAAACAATGAAACATTGAAAACAATTATTACAGCACATCCCGATATCGATGTTATCTTTGCTCATCTAGATATAGTGGGTTTTATGCTGAATGCTTCCAAAATCAGTACGGAGGGGTTAAAAATGTCAGATTTACCTACGGCGATACCAATATATACTGGTCATTATCATACACCACAAGTTATTCGTAATATCCGATATTTAGGTTCACCGTATCAACTCTCATTATCGGAAGCAGAAGACAAAAAAGGGTTAGTAGTTCTCAATGGTTGTAAATTAGACCATATAATACCAATTGATTATGGCCCTCATCAATTTAAATGGGACTTGGAAGAGTTAAAACGTCGTCATACTGAATTACGTGCTGGTGACCGTGTCAGTGTTACCGTTGAAGCAACTGAAAATGTTTTACATTTAATTGCAGAATTAGAAGCCCAAGGAATCAACATTCAAATCCAAAAACCGATTGCACCAATATTAACCAGAATTGCCAATAATAACACCTTAAATTCAATGCAAATGTTGCAAGCTTACGGACAACGAACAAACGTTGACATGGACTCTGATTCCTGGCAAACGGTTACGCAATGGTTGCAAGAATTACCAACATTAGAAGAAAATATCACAGCTACCGATGTTCGACCAATCAAGTTAGAAATGCAATCCTTTGGCCCATTTAAAGGTCAACTCACTTTAGCTCTACAAGGACAAGGCTTTACTCTTATTTCGGGAGAATGTGAACAGATTAATTCATCGAATGGAGCAGGGAAATCGATGTTAGCAGCCGGTGCTTTTCTTTGGTCATTGACCGGCTCTATTGACGGTCGCGGGTCATTAACATTTGGTGGTAATGTCATCCATACAAATATGCCAAGTTGCACTGTTGCTATTTCAGGGACTGTCAACAACGTCCCTTGGAAAGTGACTAGAACTCTCTCTGAAAAGAAAAAAACAACCTTACTATTAGAGATTAACGGGTTAAATGTAACTCGTTCTACCATTGGAGCTACCCAGAAGGCTATTGCTATTGACATTTTCGGACTAGAATATTCAGCTACCCAATTACATAAATATCTACAGAATAATAGTATATGGACACAGAAATCTTCTCCACGTTGGTTGGATGCAAGCGATATAGCAGCTAAAGCAGAAATAGCACCTTTTGCTCAAATGAAGACCTGGCTTGCTTTACATGAGAAAGCCAAACAGTTACAAAAGACAAACAAAAAGAATTTAGAATCTACTTTAATGCAGTTACAAATGAAGACTACACAACAGAAAACAGCTAAAGAGAGATATATCCAACTTAAACAAAAACAACAACATTGGTTAGAACAACAGCAACAACGAATCGTACAATCGACAACAGAATTAGAACAGGCAGAAGCTCAATTTGAGAACTGCAATATCCCGATACAACCAATCACATCGGTAAACATAGATCAACTTCGATCCAATGTTAATCAGAAACGAAACGAATTAGCTACATGTCAAGCACAACTTAATAATATTCCAGACTTGCCCGAAATATTACCAGAAAAACCTGGAAATATTACGGAATTAAAAGCAGCTCAAGAACGAAATAGCTCCGAATACCATGTTAATATAGCCACACTGCGTCAAGCCAGACATACCCTTCGACATTTTAATACAGCTGGTATTTGTAATACTTGTCATCGAAAATTTGACAATGTGGATAGTTCACTTGCAGAGCAAATGACAGAAGCTATTACAAATGCCTCTGAAAAAACGATTACTAGTAAAAAGGTAATGGATCAAGCTTTATTAGTCTTGGCTACTGCTCAAAAAGCAATCCAATTACAGGAATATGCTCAGGTTTCACTTCAAATTAACCAGAAAATATCGAGATTAGCTATTGAATTAAAGACATTAAATGTCAAACTACAGTCAACTGAACATTTTACTGCTGCCATGGCTCAATATAAAACTGCAGTTATGCTTAAGCAAGCACTCTTGCAAACTAAACTTCGTTCACAACAACATTTACAGCAGGTTTCAAAGGAAACCTGCCCAATTTCAGCCTCGGAAAAAGAAAGCAAGAACCTAGAATTAGAAAGATGTCGTCTTAATCAACGGCGGTTACAACAGCTCGCTTCAATGGAGTCAACGACAGCCATTCTGGCCTGGTGTGGGCCTCGAGGGATTCAGACTTATGCTTTAGATTTCGTTGTGAATAAATTAGCCAATATTACTACAGTTTGGCTTCAAAAATTGTTCGGAAATTCCGGGATTTCAATGGTAGCTTATTTCGATGAAAAAGAACGATTGATTCGACAAATTAAAAGTAGTAAAAATGATGGAATTTTATCTGGTGGTCAATATCAACGTTGTCAATTAGCAAATTTCTTAGCATTCAAACAATTATATCCGAATAATTTCCCTTTCATTGTCCTTGATGAGGCAACTAGTTCCCTTGATGTTTTGGGTGTTAAATCGGTACAAGATGTCTTTCAAGAATGGTGTGGACAAATGCAAGGTAGAACTTGTCTATTTATTAGTCATGATACGACACAGTATACCGAGACCAAATGCTATCAAAATTTCGTGAAAATCAGTCACAAACGTGGTCGATCTATGATTGAAACGACTGGGGAGAATAAAAAAAAAAGAAAAATAAAAGAAAAATAAAAAAAAAATTGTTTTTGGTTGTAGCTGATTGGGCAAGAAAAACAGTATTTAACAAAGGTCTCCCCATAACAAAAATGAACAATTTATTTAGTATTTTACGAGTTTTAGTTCTTTTGTTTTCTTTGAGTGTTTGGCACTCATTTGTAAATGAGAAAATGTCGGATGGGACTTTAGTCGTCGGATCGTGCCGATTGTTCCAATCTGATTTATTTTTGAGCGTATTAATGGGACATTTCAGTCTGATATGCATTTCATTTGCTTTTTTGAAACGTCAATTGAATTTGTATTTTGCCATAATCAATATTATATTGGGGGCTTTTATTGTCATGAGTGTAAAACCCCCTACCTGGTTCCTTTCCTTCAACTGGTACGACTGTTATAATCTATATGACAACAATAACGGTATTAGTAAATTAGCAATGTTCTCTTATGTATGCATAACAACAGGAGCGATAGAATTAATCGAATTGTTTACTGAAATTGCCAACCCGTCACAAATGTTTCGATGTATCGAAAAAAGAGAAGGTTTAAGCTTTTCAGGAATGCACACATCTATTTTGGCATTCTGCGGTTCTGTTTTCTTCGGACTTTGTTGTCTGATGTGGTTGTTAGCTGTGGAGCCGTAGCTAATCCTTTGCGTACAATAGCCGCAAACCCTTGTCCAACTCTGGTAAATGAAGACCTACAATCATTTCACCGTAAGTTTTGGATAGCAAACTTTCGTGTAGCTAATGTGCACATGTTTTGTAGGGCGAGCAACTGCGTGGTATTGCGTGGTCGCAGGTAATCGGTGTACTGTTCAAAATGTTTTAGAGTAAAAATATTTCAGACAAAGAACACTATAAAACCAACTCGACATTCCGACAATATGTATAAAGTTTTTACCAATACTGAATCACGACCAAAAAAGGAGAAGGCTGCGGCAGTGTTGGAACAAAGGACACGGCATAGAAGAGAGGCAGATATACAGAGAGAATTATACAAAAAAAAATATATAGAATATTTGAAGGCAGATGATCAAAAGAAGAAAGAGCTTTGGGATGCTTTGCGAAAACAACTGACTAAAGTTATAAAACTAGGTAAGGAATTTGGTACTGAACAACTTCCAGCCATGAAAGACTTGATGAGAGAATGGGATCAAGAGTTTACAGGATAGAAAATGAAAGTTGGATAGACGGAAGGTGAGATACGTGTTACAAAGGTAATGTATCCATTATAGCACTCATAGTCCATATATATGAGGATATAGATGAGGATATTATAGTGACGAGATATATAATATCTCGTCACACATACAGCATGATACAACGGTCAGATATGGTGGGGCTATGACACTGGATATAGGAATCATATGTAAATTAAAATAATTTAGCGAATACAGTTGACTATAAATAGGAGTTAGTATAGAATGAAATGTACAAAATAACTATAGTTGGTGCAGAGACAGTTAACAAAAACAGAATCATTCAACAGAAGAGGTATGGAGATAAACAGAAGACTTTAACCATCTGTGAATCAAATAATCGATTTGATATGGCTGATTGTGATGTTGTTATCTTTGTCTTTAAAATGTCGGATAGATCGACATTTTATAGTCTTGAACAATTTCATAGAAACTTCCATTCCTGTCGAAAACAAAGTTGTTTGAGTTTTTTAGTTGGTATTCAAAATAATGAGACTCCAGAAGTGTTCGTAAATGATGCTACTAACTTTGCTATTGGCAAGCAGATGTCCTATACATCTGTCTCTACATCAGAAGAGATAAATCAGTTATTTGAGCGAATTATAATCAACTTAGAGAAATTACCTAAAACTAAAACAAAAGGAATGCCGAGACCACTGTCTGACCGATGTATCCATCAATAGTAATAGAGAAAAAAATTATTTAATATTTATTTAAAACAAATTATCTACAAGCGTTTGTCGATACTGTTCGTCTACTTCTGCACGATTGAACAATGCAACTACAGACTTAAGACCATTTGCAATCACTTCCCAACGTAACCCCTCGTGAAATTCAGTCTCATTCTCTTTCTTCCAATACAATGTGTCGTTTTGGAACTGTATATCGTAATAACGCTGTTCTTCTTGGAATGTCTCAACCAAAGTGAGTTTATCATAATTGTTATACATTTTCAAATATAGAAGACACTGGACTTGTTCATATCTTCTGATTTCGTTAAATAATTTGGATCTTCGATGCTTAAGTTCGTATATGATACGTGTTGTTGTGTCGTAACCATCGATTTTACCAATGACAAACCCGTTGTATTGTCCACTCTCCCTCTTTACCGCCAGAAATTTGGCGGAGTCATTACCAGCTTTAACATTTGGATGTAAAAGCTGTACCTTTTGGAGATCGGTTAATTCCATAACAATACCCCTTGTGGTATTAATTTTTTTCGTAATAATTCTTTCAACATGTTTAACAACTTGTTCGGTCTTCTGAACTTCTTTTTTTTGGAGAACGATTATTTCTTCCATTTTTTGAACTGTTTCTGGTTGTATCCATCCGTCTTTCTCTGCTTCTTCAATAGATGAAAGAATTGCAGTTCGTCGACTTTTCTTATAGTAAATCTTTACACCTACTGAAAAGTAACCCTTTTGAGAACAAGTATCAATTCCTCGACTTTTCTTGGGAAAATTAACAATTGATCGATATTTTCTGGCTCTTTTAACGGTTCTCTCCAAATCGACAACAGTAGCTACTGCACGCTTATTGTTAGCCACTGATTCTTTTTGAATCGCCATTGTTGCTTGTACCTGATCTATTTTTTGGTAAACTGCTGCAGTAACCATTTTTTCGTAAACTGGTTGTTTTTGAATTTCTTGAACAATGACTTCATCTAATATTGGTTCTGTAGGTACAAAACTAGGTATTGCGTTAAATCTAGGCATACGTTTCAGATTCATATGCCAGTTTTCCGCCATCGCTTGATTCTGAGCATATTTGCCAAAAAATCCTAAAAGCTTGCCTACTGCCGAAGCATTTATCTGCCATTTAAATTTTCTGGTCATATTTGCTGATTCTTTAATATATTTACATAAAAAAAATATATGATTAACATTTATTATACAGATATTTGAAATGTTATTTATTTTGCACTACTTCGAAGTCTTTCTCCTTTTGGATCTCCTGGGCGATACAGTAGATGCCGGATCGATCAGAATGCATAATTGACCGTTATCGACCTCTTGCCTACAGAATGGACATTTGAAATGATTTGCGATGAGTGAATCACACCAACATTTTAAACAAGCGCCATTAGTACCACAATGTGCTAATGTACATGAACTATCCGTTTCTAAACAAATATTGCATTGTTTAACTGAATTTGTGATGGTTGGTACAATCCAACTCTGTTGTCGGTGAATAAATGTTATCATTTCTTGAAAGTTTTGTGTCTGTCCAATCGGAACAGAGAGACCGGTTTGCATGGTAGAAGCAATAGTTGGACAGAGATTTTTAGCATTAATGCTTTCTTCTGTTGTCATTTTAATCTCACATTCTTTAAATTTATTGAGAAGTGCGGGCATTACTTGTTGAATTCTAGTACCCATATATTCGGTGTGGTGTTGTGCTTTATGTAACAGAGGTCTAATTGTTCTAGACTGTGTTGGTGTCAGTAAGTCTTCTTGATTTTCCGCATTCAAAAAACTAACAGGGTGAATCCCGATTTCCAATAGTGCGTTAAATAGATCACGCAAGCAGTTTTCTTCGAATTGTTCTTCAATTGTATTTAAAATCTTGTTGTAACGAGATGGGCGAATAAGGACGGCGTTCGAACCGCTTGAACCTGCTCCAGACTCAAATAGAATCATATAAATCTCCCCACCAATATTAAGCTTAACCCCTGGTAGTTTCCGTTGTCGATGACTTTCAATTTTGGCATTTTGGGTAGCACTAAATGGTTTCCATTCATCACAGTCAATTCGATGGAATATGTCCATTAAAGTAGTAGCTAGAGTGAAATGTCCTCTAGCTATAAGGAAATCTTGGAATTGATATGGGCCGTATTCGGTTGCAGCGTCATCAGACGCATCAAATAAATGATCATATAAATCCAATAGTTCTTGTTGTTCTTCCTCTGGAAGTGTTAAAGCTGTTTTTCTTACTGCCATGTACATACGTTTTTTACGAAATGGGCCTTTAAAAATCCAGGAATAACGAGAACGGGTAATGTCCCGAAATTGCCAGTAAGATAAATTGGTAAGACCATAACGACAGGGCGCCAGACCTTCTACCGTTTCCATCCATATTTTCCCATTAAAAGCAACTAAAGATTCTGTACCTATTTGGACATTTAAATGTTCTTTGGTAGTAGGTTTATTTGCGATATGTGTTAATAGTGTTTGAGCTTTAGGGGGAATTAAGAGATGCGATTGGATATTATTAAGATTACGGTATTCAATTACATGGATAGGCACTTCTCCCGTTTGGATACCGATACGGACAGTACTTTGGTGGATAATCTCATTTTCATGGTTAAAACGAAATTTCATTTGATTATTTTCTGGAGTACCCCACAATAACCCTTGTTTATTTTGTAGGAAAATAGGTTCTAACGTGGGGTTAGAAAGACGCGTCTGTAGAAGTTCGCAGTTTTCGGGGGAACAGTTCACCCAAACATCATCATCCAGTAAATATTGCCATTGTTTCATGTGGGTTACTAGAGACATTCGTGGTTTTATATATTGATTTTTTGTTTAATACTTTTGAAAACAAAAAAAATATGATTAAATTATTTCTGATCAATTTGGAGGTATAAAAAGATATAATAGGTAATAAATGGAAAAGTTTAATATCATCATTTTAGAAAAGGATCTCAATGCAGTAAGATCAACGATCCAAGAATTTGTATTACGGTATGAACCACCTTTTAGATGCCGATTACAAAGGTTGTTGCCAATTATGCAAAAAGGTAGTACCTATACAGTGAGTATTTTCCCATCGCGGAATATTCACGTTATTAACAGCAATGCTTTAAAAAGAATTGGCTTTTATGCTGCCGAAAACTGTGTTCTAACATTGTCGCGAAGCGCCATAAATTAACAGGTTAGATCAGAGAGAGTAGTTAACCAACGACAAGATCTCTGACATCCGTCGGTAGTGATAACTTCATCAATATCAATACAACCGTCTTTATTCTGATCACAATCTGTGAAAAGTTTTTCATATTTAGTTCCTTCATTCGCAAGGATATAAGAACGTTGGAGTCGGGACTTTAACTTTGTTCGTCGATGGATCTGTCTTTTATCAAGACATTTATCTTGTAATAAACACTTAAATGCTTCTTGGTGAGAAACAGGACAGGAGTGTGAGAAGAGAAATAATAAAAAAAGAAGGAAAACTTTCATTTTTTTATATCTACTAGCAAAGCGTGAAGTTTATACTCATAAATCCACCAGTTTAGTATAATTTATTATAAATAGTGTTCACTTGGAAATAAGAATGATAAGGCAAGATAGTGGACATAAGATATGGCTTGATCAGATTGAAAAGTTAAGAAAATCGATGCAAACATTAACGTGTACCAATCCAGGAAATATAATTGAGCATTTCTTTACACAGGCAATGGAAAACGAATTCTCTTCCGAATCGACCGTATTTAAAACAGTACTCAAACAAATATTAACATGCACTATACAATATACACAGACCAGATCTTGTTCAGAAAGCGCAGCAATTATACTGCAACAAGTCACCGGTAAAAACGGCACTCCGTGTCGACAAAACAATTTTAGACTGGCTGATATTAGAAATTATGCAGTATTCAATATGTACAGGAGGAAAGGTATCACAATAGATACTTATTTTGAAAGGTTTTCATCACCACCGGGTAGTAAGTGTCAAAACAAAGCGTATGCGAGGGTTGCTCATGGTTCTGCAGTTTGTAATGCCGAGCAGACTTCTGAATTGGCAGATACGTTAACATATTTACAGTTTATTAAGAGAGTACTCATTGTTAAACAGTTATTGTCTGATCCCACTATAGCTGTCTCCGCAGGTCAGCTTAATTGGATTGGATCCATGATGGTGGCTAAGGTTGAAGAGACAAATTTAAGCACATTAATCTGGGAGTTATTTGTAGATATATTTAATTATGAAAATTTGACATTTTAGTACTATAAATATCTCTATAGTTATAGTATTATAATATGTCGGTTTTTAATAACTTTTCAAAAATAAAACTTACAAAGACAATTCCGAAAACAATCTTTGTCAAGACCCCAGGAACCGGTAGAACTCTATCAACAAACGGAGTACGAAACACTTCTTATCGTTTTCAAAGTGCAGAACCAAAAAGCAAAGTTAACAGAAAGGAGAAACTTGAAGCCGCAGAACTAGCACGTGAAGCCGCAGAACTAGCAATACGCAAAGCCGCAGAACTAGCAGAATGCGAAGCCACAGAACTAGCAGAACTAGCAGCAGGAGCCCTTGTAACAGCATCGACAGGCGAAACCAAAAGTGACCCAACACAGGAAGAAACTTACCCTAATCTTAGACTTAATAGCTATGAATTCTACAAGCCTGACAATTGTAGCGAATACCCGGTTATACCAAAAGACGCTAGTGGTGCCGCTTTTATTATTATTGAAAAGAAAGTTGATGGTAATCCTTTTATAGCTACACATGTTGAAGATAGAGTACCTCTTAATATAAAGGTGCCTTTGTTAGAATGGTCTGGTGGTAAGGTTTCAACATTAACGTTTGACGGTGTTGATCTAACAGCTATCTTACCGACCATTTTTGACAATCAAGACTTTGATTTTTTAGATCAATACCGTTACAATAAAATTGGGTTACGTGAGAGATCCGATTTTGTCCCCTTGGAGAAGCGTGTTATAAAAGGAATTGCAGAAGAGATTCATGCCAAGTTCGATGACAAAGAGGATGACAAAACTCGCGAACCACCTCGCGAACCCGATTTTTGGCTCGGTCGTAAAAAAGGCAAAAAAGTAAGATGGCAACCTTGGTTTATTATCTCCATGGACGAGATCGTCCAGACAGAGGACGTGAAGAATGTCATGACAAATGCCTTCTCTTCAAAGGCATTCAAGTTTAACAAACATGTGTTTCGAGCAGCTATTAACGCTGGTAGGTTGGGTCGTAAGAAGTTTGCCAATATTCAAGAGATGCTTGCTCATCCTGCCTATTTAGGTTTTTTAGAAGAAGACGATGAAATGATCAAACTAAAAAATCCATATGGGGAGGTACTGGATGGATTTCCGCCAGAACAAAACTTTGTGTCACAGGAAGAGGCTAAGGAATATTTAAAGGATTATCTTAAAAAGGTATATCGTACTAAGGTACAAGCAGAACAAAATGGTGACATCAATCCATTAGCAGCTGGTTTTGAACTTTCGCGTTGGGGTGAAGAGGGATTGATTGACAACTGGCTTCCAATTATGGCTATAATTAATCAAAAATAATTACCATTTTAATACTATATCTCGTAGATGTGTCAGTGACGAGGTACTCATATTTCTCCAGGCCGCCGCTTCGCCAACAACCGTTGGTATTTCCTCTAACGCATCCACTAATAGCTTTAAAGTTTCAGCAAAGTTTTGAAACTCAATAACCGGGTCAAATTCCACATGATTAGATTGAAGCATATGGGTAGTACTGTGTAAAACATTAACAGTATCACTGATTTGATCCACAATGCTACTAATTTTATCGGGGTGGTATGTACTACGCAATCCATCTACCGTGTTTACTGACCAAATAATACTAGCAACGAGTGCAAAGGTCAATATTACCATACAGAAAGCCGTAGTTACAGAAGCAACCATCGTTATATTTATTATATTGGTTTCTACTGAAGTTTCTCGTTGCTTCATTTTATTTTGGTATTGAACATGTTTATACCTTCTATTATCTAATTCAAAAACCTTTCCAAAAAAAACTTCAATACTTTTGGGGGAGTTTGTCCAAACACCTGGATTTCATCATATGTAGAGAATATATTTACCGAAACACCAAACGAGAAATTCGATGTTTCGGTAAATATATTCTCTACATATGATGAAATTATGCCTTGACGCGCCGTTCAGAAAAAACTTGAATACTCTGAAAAGTTTTGGATTCGGAGAAGAAACAAAATGCTATACTATAAACAACAATGTAACCTAAATTTTCGATTGCTATGTGTTTTGGCCTAATCCTAATATACTTGCCGCGACAACAGTGACTACCGTATCTATACTCCCGCTATGCGTTTTTGCTAACTAATTTAATTAGGTTTTTAACGTTTTTTATCTTTAAATCTAATATTTTATAAATAATTGGAATAGGTTCTCCATTACATTGATAGACAATATCATCAGCTGCCTGATTAATAATTTCATAAGCAATACAATTATATGTATGCATTAATGTTTCTTTAGGACGTGTCAATAGAAAATCCCAAAGCTCCAATATCTCAGAAAACACAATATTTTGGGCAAACCACAAAAAATACCATTTCACAATCAACATAGAAGAAAAAACTTCCATTTCTTGATGAAGAATACTGGCTAATAATGGACGACGAGCTCGTAGTTTGTGTAGTAAATCGGAGACCCAATAGTTTCGATTCCAGGTAAACC
>MDTF01001496.1_pt1 | contig 12911 bp, 13 predicted proteins | sample 811191 | NCBI WGS metagenome assembly MDTF01 (sample SAMN05326649, study PRJNA326480) | marine metagenome | isolation source: seawater | place: Southern Ocean | collected 2011
ATCATCTTCAGCAATCCGTTTTAAAGCTTTACAAATCCTTTCAAAACCACCTCCATGATTCTCTCTTCGATGTCCTGTGACTAAAACTACTTCTTGATTTCCTATTTGTTTTGAGAGATCTTGAACTAATTGACTGGGGTTTTCATTAACTTTTTCAACAGATTTAATCAAAGCATCAATTACCGTGTTTCCAGTGACTAATATTGAATGCTCAGAAATATTTTCTTTTATTAAATTGTTTTTTGAAGTTTCTGTAGGAGAAAAATGATAATTACAAATTCTACCAGTAATTTGACGATTTATTTCTTCTGGAAAAGGAGATAACTTATTATTTGTTCTTAATCCCGCTTCAACATGACATACTTTGGCTCCAGAATAAAAACTAGCAATAGAACCTGCCATTGTAGTAGTAGTATCACCATGAACAAATACATAATCTGGTGTAAAATCCTCTAGAATTGGTTTTAATGTTTCAATAATTGTAGCAGTTAGCCCATATAGATTTTGATCAGGCTTCATTAAATCAAGATCATAATCGGGAATAATCTCAAAGAAAGATAACACTTGATCAAGCATTTCTCTATGTTGAGCTGTAACACACACTTTAGTATCAAAAGAGTTTTGATGTTTTTGAAATTCTTTAACCAAAGGACACATCTTGATAGCTTCTGGTCTAGTTCCAAAAATTAATAAAATTTTTTTCATTATTAGTATTTAATTAGTGTTGTATGTATATTTTTTACTTCTTATTTAAAAACTTTAAGCTTTGAAATAGCTGAATCTGGGTTTTTTAAAATATATAAAAAAATTCCACAGAAGACCCATAATTTAATATCCACAAATAAATTTGCTCCAAAAAATGAACTAAAAATTCCAATAATAAAAATTATAATAAAAGGGTTTCGAACATATTTAAGACTTTTTTTAAAATAATTTAAAAAAGAAATGTAAAGAATAATCATAAAAGGAGCTCCATAAATAAAAATATAAGATACTGGAGAAAAATGTGCATAATGTTTCAACTCATAATAATTTGTTAATGGAATATACCACATATATCTTCCTCCAAAGCCTGCACCGGTATACCATCTATACGGATTAGAGTTATGATAATCAATAATTCCAGTAACTTCTTCCCACCTTCCTCCTGCGGCATATGTCATACTATCTTCATCAGAAAAGTCAAAATCTAATGTAGCTTCGAATCTTTCAAAAACTCCTTGATTTGAAGCATATGTAAAAAGAAAGGTTATTAAAATTATAAATAATATTAGTTTTGGAAATGAACTAACACTTAACTTTTTTAACTTATATGAAAATATTAATAAAAGCTCCATAACAACATTAAGCAAAGTAGCTCTTTTACCGGATAGTAAAACCAAGAGAAAAGCTATTATTAAATAAAAATATCTACCCTGATACAAAAGAAATGGAATTATGAGATGTAGATCAGTTCCCAAACCCCAATATTGAATATTACCTGTAATAAAATAAGAATAACTATAAACCAATAATATTAGTGTGGTTACATAGAAACAAATATTAATTAGCTTAATAAAATAGTCTTCAAATTTTTGATCATAAGATTGCGCAAGTGAAATCCCAAAAGATATTCCCAAAATAGGCATTGAAGTAAAATAAATATGTGATAAAAACTTTTCGTCGATATTGTTACCTTCCATTAACCCAATCAACAATGAAAAAATAAAATAAAATAAAAACAAATAAGAAATAAAACTAAATTTAAATTTAAATTTTTGCTTTATATGATAAATTACTATCAGAAGATAATATAGTATAAATGGAGTTTTTATTAAAATACCAGATATACTAAAACCATACAGGTAGTGAAGCATTATAACAATTGGAATTACAAATTCCAATAAATATATAAACCAGAAAGCTTTATAAAAATTAATTTTCATTTTCAATCGCTGATTTATTAAAAATTAAGTACAAATTATAAAAAGCTGAGATAAGAAGTAAACTTCCTGATTTCGATAAAATTTGAAAACTTGAGATATTGAGTTTTAATAAATAAAAATTCGATATATAATCAATAATTAAAATAAATACAAAAAATAATGTAGACTGATTAATTGTATTTCGATATAATAGAATAGGAGAGATTATTGATAATACATAATATAAACCTACAAAACTTGTTATAACAAAATAATACAAAATAATATTATCAAAGCTTACAATAAAATTGTCATAAATATAAATTATAAACAAACCACCAAAAAACAATAAAATAAATACTAAAAAAGCATTTTTTAAATACATTTTTAACGCAGACTTATTAATTGAATCGATTTCTTCCCCTATTCTGACAGTCAAAATATATCCATAAGTGTTAATTCCTAAAAAAACAAATAATGCTACATTAAAAGCTAAAGAAAAACCTGCTAAATCAGATGCAAAATTTTCAAATATCAAATTTCGATAATTAAACAATAATAAAGAAAGAGCAATGGTGGACAAGTTTATAATAAATCCATATTTAATTAAATTACAATATTGAAAAAAGTTCGATTTTAAATTTAAATGTAATTTAATAAGAACTTTTTCTCCACTAAAATAAGTAGATAGAATTGTCCAAATAACGTATGATATTATATAGATGAAAATAAATAGAATTGATATTTCAATATCAATTTGTTTAAAATAGTGTGAATAAAGAAAACAAATTACTAGAACTAATGAAAGAATTGGCTTGAATAGTATTGATAATATAAAATGATTACATACTTGTAGTTTCTTTTCTTGAATAATTGAAAGGGCATTTAAAAAAAACGGAATAATTAGTAAATATGAAAATTTACTAAATAATAAAGCACAAATCAAACTAACCAAAATACCTGAAAATAATCCGTACGTGAATAAAGCCTCATACAAATCTTTTTTAAAAGTGTACTTGTAATAAATATATCCAGAAAATGATCCAAATAAAGAATAAGATCCAAGTATAGCAATCGATTTATACCATTCTAATTCTCCATAAGATTCTTTTGAAAGTATAATAGGTAATAGAAGCATTTCTATAGCAATGAATCCGTATGAAAAATATCTAAAAAAATAAAATTTTAAATCAGCTTTCATTAAACATTAACTTTTAAAGATGTTTTCAATATCATTTTTATTAATTCTTTTTTCTCTTGATGAGAAAATTTCTTGATATTACCAAAATCCGTATAGTGTGGTATTAGATTATTAGAATAATAACTTTCTGTTGTACAGTATATATTTTTGTCCAACATTAATGCTTCAACTCCAGTTGATCCATTCCAAACTACAATATTGTCAATAACTTCAAATAAATCTTGAGTTTTCACGAATGGGTCTAATATAGTAACATTAGTGAACTCTTTTAATGCTCTATAAATAGGTATTTCTCGGCATAAAAAAAAAGCAGGATGCTCCTTCAATATAACATCAATTCCTTTGTCATAAAAAAATCTAATTACTTTAAATAATGATTCATAATAATTTGCTTTATCCGAATTATCAGTCCAATAATCAATAGTAGCTTCGGGGTACCAGTGAAGGGGAATATAAACAGATTTATTTCTTTTACTAGCTATAGTTTTTTTATCCAAAGCATCATAATAACTGTTTGATAATAAAAGCTGATTGAGCTTGTAAAAATTTTTAAAAAATGGAGCAAATCTAAACTCGTAACCTAAATTTCCTGCAAGCTTGTAACGGCATATATACCTAAATATGTATCGATAATAATAAGAAATTAAATATTTAAATGCATTCTTATAAGCCCTTAGCTTAGATATCGCTAATGGGGATTCTTTTTTTTGTAAAAGCTGATTAAGAACAGATTCAACCTCTTTATTAGTTGGCTCGTGAAAATCATTAGCTTCCCCATAATTTGTTACTAATTTATAATTTGGATATAGAAAAAAATCAGTGATACCGACGCAATTAACAGAATAAAATTTTGCAAATTGAAACATAATATCCATTACATAATTATCTACAGTACCTGCAATAATTACTTTAAGAGATGGGTTAGATTTATAAAAATTTATAAAATACTTAGAACATTTAAAAACAAGCTCTCTAGCCTCGTGCAGTGAAATAGCACGCAATCCCCTGCATCGCTTAATAACACTATCTATATTAATTGTATTTTCAATTATTTCATAATCATCAGTTGAAATATCACTTGTCTTATAATTAGAAAAATCAATTATAATGTCAGCATCTTTTTTGTATTCAGAAATTGTCTTGTATCTATTTAGTTTTTTAAACTCCTTTAAAAAAGACTCTGGGTAAAACAAATTGAAATATTGTTTTTTCCCTTTAATTCTAATAAAAAAAAGAACTTCATCGTCAGTCAAATTAGCAAACTGAGAACGCAAACTGCTCGGTATTTGGCTACTTTCTATCATCGGTACCTGATCCATTAACCTTATGTCTTAATTTCCATACACCATCAACATTTTTCCAAACATGCTCTGGACGCCAACTATTAACAACCTCCCAAAAATATTCTTCCGTTATGCCTGTGTATTCGAGAAAAACTTTGAAAAACTTATCAGGAAATTCCCCATCATATTTACCTACTAGTGCCGCTGCTTCATCTCTCAAAATATGTCCATCTCTAACCTCATGTGCAGCATCTGATGTTGCTCTACCAATTCCAAATTTTATATGCATCAAAAAATAATGAAAACCATCCAACTTATCATCTAATGATGCGTATTTTGAATAAGTCCCCTCACTTCTAACTGGATTTGCTTTAAAACCTGTATGCTCAACACTGTAATAATAACATTCTTGAGGTATCCACTTTGTGTAATGACCCATGTAATGTATCTCCAAATCCATTTCTTCTAACTTATCGTTAGATGGAGGGAAGTAAGGTGCCATATCTTTTATACTTATTCCATATTCTGTAAAACTTTCCGGAGGAACACCCGACATTAAAATATTAGTATTTTTACTTTTCCAATCTCTAGTTGGAACAAAAGCTGCACTCATATCTCCGCCATATTCAACCTCTGAATTTTCACCATAAAAGACAAGAGGTATGTCTTCTTTTAAAGCCATTTGTAATGGCATATTGTTTTGTCCAAAAATAAAAGGTAAAAAAGGATCACCTAATACTTCAAAAGCTAATTTTGTTAATTTTTTGTGTGTTTTTCCTGGAGGGGTTACAAGAATATTGGCTAAATCTCCTTCGTGAATATGGTTTTGATGATTTTGAAATCCAATATCTGTATATAAGTGTGGAGCCCATGTTACAGTTAGCGGATTCATTCCATACTTAAACTTCAACAAATGAGCTACATATGCGCTATCTTTACCACCACTAGATGGAACAATTACATCATACCTTCCATCATTTCTTCGATGTTTATCTAATAATTTTATCAGAGATTTTTCACGTTCGTCCCAATCAACATGCTCATTTTTATAGTCACTAAACTGACATGCAGAGCAAACACCTTCTTCATTGAAAGTAATTCGGGGTCTTTGATTTGATATAACACATCTTTTACAGTATTTTATATCTTTTGGCACATCGTATTTTTTGTCATAATAGCGCCAACCAACTTTTTTGTTTTTATTTTCCATTATTAATATAGTTTTTGAAGTTATTTAAGATTTTTAACCCTTGATTTGTACTCTTTTCTGGATGAAACTGCGTAGCAAATATGTTATCTTTTTCTATTGCGCAACAATATTTAATTTTTTTATACTCTGCAGTGGCTGCGACAACGTCAATATTCCCTGTCCTCACAAAATATGAATGAAGAAAGTAATAATAGGTATCATTAGGAATTCCTTTTAATAAATTACCTAATGATGAATTAATATTAATTTTATTCCATTGAATTTGAGGTGTTTTTAAATTTTGATCATCTTTTTCTGGAAATTTGATAACATCTCCATTAATTAATCCAATTCCTTGATGGTGACCTAACTCTTCACTAGATTGCATAAGGAGTTGCATTCCAAGACATATTCCTAAAAGTGGTTTACCGTCATTAACTTGTTTTTTAATTGTATCTATTATGTCAAGTTTGTTTAAGTTTTCCATCGCATTTCCAAATGCACCAACTCCGGGTAATATAATTGCATCAACATTTTGGAGATCAGTTTTTTTTGAGGTAACAACTGATTTAAAACCTAAAAATTCACATGCTTTATTAACACTATAAATATTACCTAGCCCGTAGTCTATAATTCCTACTTTTGGAGTTTTACTCATTTCTTATATTTATATTATTATTTGTAAGATATTGCCTTAAACTACTCAAAGGAATAGGATTTATTTTAGAAAATATTCCACCCGATTTAAGAAAGTCATTATTCCCTTCAGATGAAACTTTTTTATTCGAGAAGTCATTCGACTTAATAGTTGAATAATGCAGAATAGACGATAATACTACCGCATCAATTGATGTTTGTTCTATTACATTTTTTATGTCTTCCATTTTACCAGCTCCACCATGAGCTAGGAGTGGTATTGAAATTAAATTTTCAACAAGTTTTATCAATTCAATATCAAATCCTGCTCCTGTTCCTTCTTTATCTACAGATGTTAATAATATTTCACCTGCTCCCAAATCTTGAATTTCTTTAACCCATTCAATAACTTTTTTCCCAGATTGTTCTCTTCCATTATCTGTAAATGCATAATATTCGCCTGACTCATCTTTTATTGCTTCAACAGCAACTACTAATGTTGATGCCCCATATTTATCTGAAATTTGCTTTATCAAGTTAGGGTCTTTTATAGCTGCTGTATTAATACAAACTTTATCAGCACCAGAACGTAAAGCAGTATTTACATCTTCAAGGTTTCTAAGCCCTCCACCAACAGTTAATGGAACAAATAACTCATCTGCAGTACTCTCTATTATATCTTTTAAACTGTTCCTGTCATATAGGCTAGCAACCACATCCATATACATCAACTCGTCTATTCCTTCTTCATAATAAAATTTAGCAAAATCTTTAGGCTTGCCTAACACCCTTAGGCCCTCAAGATGAATACCTTTTACAACGTTTGGTCCCTTGATATCTAAACGAGATATAATCCTTATATTTTTCATTTATTTATATAAGTTTATTTGTTATTAGATATTCTGCAAACATCCAATCTAGTGGAGTGTCTATATCAATACTATTAATTTCTTCCATTAAATATTTTTTTATTTTATCAAATTTATTAATTGGTTTTGACTTCAAAGATTCAACATTTATAACATATACGGCTCCATTATATTCATAGACGTTGGGGCAATCTTGTCTTCTAATAAAAGAACTTGGTTTGGATTGATTTAAAAATCCATTAGAATTTTCTTCAAATAGAACATAATAAGGGTTTGAAGTTGTTTCTTTTACAGAAACTACCATGTCTAAATCATTATTGTAAAGACTTATGGCTTCTTTTATATGATTTAATCCTCTTAATGGTGAAGTTGGCTGAAGTACAACTATAGTGTCATAAAAAACTCCTTTAGATTCATAATATTGAATAGCATTCAGGTATACATCATTTGAAGATGCTTCATCAGTAGCAAGATCATAAGGTCTTATAAAGGGAGGTGGTACACCAAATTCGTTAGCTACATTTGCAATTTCATCATCTTCAGTAGATACTAAAATATTTTTTGGATCAGTTAATTTTTTTGCTAATTCTATTGAATAGCCAATTAAAGGAATTCCATCTAACTTTTTTATATTTTTTCTTGGTATTCCCTTTGAGCCTCCACGTGCAGGAATAATAAATAAAACATTCATTATTATTAAAATTTAATGTTTGCGAAATTTTCTCTTGCCTCTATCAAATCTTCGTATTTACCAATATCTTTCCAGTATCCTAAAATTTGATAAAAAGTTAATTTTCTGTTAGGCATTTCAATTATTTTTTTTGCAAAATCAGGAGCATCCATGTATGAATTATCCTTCAATTTTTGTATGAGTTCAGTTTTGAATATATATATACCGGCGTTCACATGATAATTATAAGATGGTTTTTCTAGAATACTAGTTATTTCACTATTATTTGTTTCCATTATTGCGTAAGGAATATCTATCTTATATGGAATTGAAGCTATAGTAAAATCACTTTTATTAAGAACGTGTTTATTAAACATATTCTCATAATCAATATTTGTTAATAAATCTGAATTAAGTAGCAGTAAATTATCTTGAAGTTTTTTATTCTTTTTTAATACAGAAATAGCTCCCATTGTACCTAAAGGCTCACCTTCATGTATATAATTAATATTAATATTCTTACTATCTCCATTACCAAAATATTCTTTGATCTGATCTGATAGATATCTAACAGATATATATATATCTGAAACCCCAAAAGATATTAACCTATCAACTACATGCTCAATTATTGGTCTTCCACCTATCTCCAGCATTGGTTTAGGCTGATTTTTAGTAAGAGGCATGAGGCGAATACCTCTTCCTCCTGCCATGATTATAGCTGTTACTGGAACAATTGCTTTAATCTTTGATAAATTAATCAATTCTATTATTCTACCTTTTGAATCTAATACAGGAATAATTACAATACCGTCATTTAACAATGACTTAACTTTTTCTGTTTTTAAATCTGCTTTATTTGAAATGGACTTATAACTAGTATTTAAAAAATCGACTATATTATTTTCAACACTAAGTCCTTTAATAATGCCTCTTCTTATATCTCCATCAGTTAAAGTTCCTAAAAGGGAATTATTTTCATCGACTACAAATAGTAAATGATCAGTAATGTTATTGAAGTGACTTAAAGCATTTTTAATACTAAAAGAAGTTGATACTATTAGTTTGGAGTCTATCATAGTTATTAAATTAAATCGTCCTTAACAAATGGATAATCAGCTAAAATATTATTTTTAGCAGTTCTACCAATAATATATTGAACATCTCCAGGTTTAAATCCAGTACCTGGCCTTTTAAAGTCTATCATGTTTCCTTCTATCTTTTCTCCTGCCTTTAATTCTTGATTTAAGACAATACTCCTACGAAAAGATAATCTTCTTTCCTCATCTTCAACACAAGATATTCTAAAACTGCCCATTGCACTATGTACTCTTTTAGATTCCTTTACAATTGTAGACATTTCATTAAAATCAGCAGATACTTTATGATCCCATCCACTCATTTTTTTATCTAAAGTAAAATGTTTCTCTATCAAACATACTCCTAACGAAACTGAAGCAATAGGAATAGAGGTTCCTAGAGTATGGTCAGAAAAACCGATTGGATAATCAGGATATTGACGCTGTAAAGTGATAATATTATTTAGATTCACTTGAGAATCTTTAGGTGGATATATAGCAACACAGTGTAGAATTGTAATCTGTGTATTTCCTGTAGATTCAATAACGCGGATAGCTTTGTCGATTTCCCACATTTCACTTAAACCAGTTGAAACAATCATTGGTAATCCCTTTTTTGCTAAATATTCAAGAAAAGGATAATTGTTAAGATCCATTGATGCTGTTTTGATGAAAGGAGTTTTTAACTTATCAACTAGGAAATCCGCTTCTTTTATAGAAAATGGTGTTGAAGTACATTCTATTCCTATTTTATCTGCGAATGATTTCATTTGTAATAATTCTTCATCACTAATTGAATATTCTTCAACTATTTCTTCTAAAGTATAGTCTGATCTATCTCTGTAATCATCTGCTACAAAATAATTATCATTGTAGGTCTTCCTGGAAAATATTGAGTCTTTACTCCAGCTTTGAAACTTAACGCAGTCTGCACCTGCATCTTTTGCTTGTCTAATCAGTTTTTTAGCTAAATCCATATCTCCATTGTGATTTGAACCAATCTCAGCTATTATGTATGGTTCACAGAAATTATAAAGCTCTTTTTTTTCAGTTAATTTTATCATTTTTTATTATTTTTTATTATTTTTTATTTTTCCCACCAAAATTTAGTTTTATTTATATTTGTACACCCTTCATTTGGGTTATTTATTATTCCCAAATCGTTAATAGCTTTGTAGTGTAGGTTTCGAACATTATCAATATGCTTATTATTGATAATTACTTCTGAATCTAAACTAGCAATATTATTCTGGTGTTGTCTATAAAAGGATACTGTATCACTAGTAAATATTGCTTTAATTTTTTTTGATAAAAGAATTGTGAATAACAACCAATCTACAGCTATTACATTTTTATTAGAGATATTGAAATCATCAGAAATTAAATCTACTAAAAAAGCAGAATTTGTGAAACCTATAAAATTATAATTAATAATATCCTTTAATTTTATAGAGCTGTAATTATCTAATCGACTTGAAAATATTTTTTCCTTCTTAATTTGGCCGAACTCATTTATTAAAGTAACGTCATTAACAACCAGATTGTAATCTTTCAAAAAACTTTTTGTAATAGAAACTCTATTATTTTCAAAATAATCATCAGGGTCACCGATTATTATATATTTATACCCCTCTGATTTACATCTCTTAAAGGTTTGCAATCTGATGTCAAATAAATTCTTACAACCCGATTCAAAAAACTTTATAGGTCTTTTTAATTTATTAAATAAGAAATCTATTTTTTTCAAACCATCGTTATGAACAATAATATCGAAATCATTGTCAGTTTGATTATTTAATGAGTGAATAAACTGATTTAAATACTTTTCTGCCCCTGGATATAAAAAAGTTACGAATACGTGTTTAGATTTCATTTATTTGAAACTAAAAAATTATTTATCAATATATTTTAAAAGCTGAAAACTCTCCGCAGCATTTACTCCTACTGAGCATCCACGAAATGTAGCTAGAGCTCTTATGTTTTCTATAGATCGTGGAAATGGAGCAGGAGCTAACTCCGATTTAAAAACCTTCATAATATCAATTTTTTTATCAATATAATCTGTAATATCTACAAAATAGTTTGGAATAAAGACTTTTTCGTTTAATGAAGGAGCAAATTCTGTTTCTGATATACACTCATACATAAGTAATTGCTTTATAGACGGATATCTAAAAGATTTTGTACAAGCCATAGTAGCGTCAAAAATTATTCTATGGTCTGAATGAGCATCAGATCGGTTTAATGAATATATAACTTCAGGTTCTACCTCATTAAATATTTTGGATATTGACTTTACTAAATCAGGAATGTGAGTAGTATCAAGTTTTGCTGATGAATAACCGAGATTATATGTTTTTATAAATCCATAAAGGGAGGATACTTTCTCTATTTCATTAGACCTTTCTAGAACTCTTTGAGCTGAAACTCCATCTTTTTCAAAAATATCAGTAACAATAATCCAAAAAATCTCATCTCCATTGTCTACGTGGCGAAGAAGTGTACCACCCACTCCTAGAGTTTCATCATCTGGGTGTGCTGATATTACAATTACTTTTTTCATTTTATATATGTATTAATAGTTGGTAAAGATGTTAACTCGTGATTCAATAACCATATAGTTCCATCTCCAGTTTTGATTTGAATTTCATTTTTTTTGATATCTAGCACTTTCCCAGGCTCAATATTATTAATAGTTTCATTTCCAATTTTCACTTTCCAAACCTTGATTTCTTCATTATTTAATTCAAAATGAGAACCCGGATAGGGTTTGTCCAAAGATCTTACCAAATTATATATTGCCATGGATGACATCCTAAAGTCTATTTCACCATCTTTTTTGGTTCTTTTTCGCCAAGAATTACCTTTATTTAAACTCTGCTTTTGTCTATTATAAGAATCGTTTTCTAATTCAAGTAAAATATCATGAATTTGTATTTTTGAAGTTGCAATAATCTTGTCATATAAATTAGAGGCGTTATCTTTAATATCAATATCTACCTTAACTTGAGATATAATATCCCCGGTATCTGCTCCTTCATCCATGAAAAAAAATGTAGAGCCTGTTTGCTTAAGTCCAAGAGCTAAAGCCCATATAATTGGGTGTCTTCCCTTGTTTTCTGGAATCAATGCAGGATGGAAACCAAGTACTCCAAGGATAGGGATTTGGAGAAAATCTTTTTTTATTAAAGATGACCATCCGAAGCAAAAAACAACATCTGGTTTATGTGCTCTAACTTCATTTAAAATTTCATTAGAATTAACGTCATTGGTGTAAACATATTTAATATCATTTTCAATACAAATTGGTGCTAAATCAAAGAAATCTGAATTAAAGTTTGAAGCCTTTTTTGTTATAACTAAAGTTGGTTTATATCCATTAATTATAATTTCATTTAACATTTGAGCTGAAAAATTGACACAGCCAATGAAAGATATTTTTATTTTGTTCATTTTAATAAATTAATTAATTGTTTTGCTGTTTGGCAAAACATCGTATTTGACTATTGACCCCATACCTATTATACAGTTATCTGCTATAGTTATTCCATTTCTAATAACTGCAGAACTACCTATAAAAACACCATTTCCTATTTTGCAATCTCCGTTAATGATAGCGCCTGTTGAAATATGACAATTATCACCAATAACAGAATCATGTTCAATCAAAGCTCGATCGTTTATTATACAGTTTTTTCCGATTTTAACATTTGTTTGAACAATCACACCATGCATAACTATTGTGCCAGTTCCTACTAAAGCGTTTGATGAAACATATGAGTTTCCAGAGTAAATAGAAATCATATTCGCTTGATTTTTAACAAGATGATCAAAAAGTTCTTTCCTCTTACTATATGATTTAATTTGTCCTATTGTTATTAAAAATGAGGAATTTTCTACATAATCAATTAATACCTCATCGTTACCTAAATACTTTAAGTTTGACATTTGTTTGTTTTCCTTAAGATCAACGTATCCAACAATGTTATAATTGATTTTTGAAATATTAATAACATCTGCACATGCTCTTGCATGACCACCTCCACCGACAAGTATGATATTGATTTTTTTCATGAGTTA
>MDTF01018359.1_pt1 | contig 12909 bp, 12 predicted proteins | sample 811191 | NCBI WGS metagenome assembly MDTF01 (sample SAMN05326649, study PRJNA326480) | marine metagenome | isolation source: seawater | place: Southern Ocean | collected 2011
CCTGATCCTTTAAATACAGCACACGATGTTAGAGAAACTTTTGGTCGTATGGCTATGAACGATGTTGAGACTGCCGCACTTACTGTTGGTGGTCATTCTATTGGACGAGCACATGGTGCGAGCGATGCACAGTTAGGCTTGGAACCTGCGGCTTCTGAAATTGAAGAACAGGGTTTTGGATGGAATCAAAATGATGGATTGGGAAAAAATCAAATAACAAGTGGTATTCATGGTGCTTGGACATCAAATCCTGATAAATGGGATCATAGCTATCTTGATCTTTTATTGGGTTATGACTGGGAACTAAAAAAAAGTCCTGCAGGCGCTCATCAGTGGGAACCTATTAATCTTCCGGAAAATAAAAAGCCTGTTGATTTAGAGAATCCAAATATTCGTCATAATCCTATTATGACAGATGCAGATATGGCCATGAAAATGGATCCTGTGTACAGAAGAATATCAGAGCGTTTTCATAAAGAACCTAAGTACTTGGAAGAGCAATTTACTAAAGCTTGGTTTAAATTAACTCATAGAGATTTGGGATCTAAGAAGAATTACATTGGACCTTGGGTGCCTAAAGAGGAATTAATTTGGCAAGATCCAGTTCCAGCTGCAAAAAAGAAATTTAACATTGAAAAGGTTAAAAAAATGATTGCAGCTACTAGTCTAAGCACAAGCGATTTAATTGCTACAGCTTGGGATAGTTCTAGAACGTACAGAAGAACTGATAAAAGAGGCGGAGCAAATGGAGCGAGAATTCGTTTAGCTCCACAAAAAGATTGGGAAGGCAATGAACCAACTAGACTTAATAAAGTTTTAAAAGTACTAGAAAGTATAGCAAAAAAAACAGGAGCTACTGTTGCTGACACCATCATCCTTGCTGGAAATGTGGGATTAGAAAAAGCGATTAAAAAAGCTGGATCTAAAGTTAAAGTTCCATTTAGCCCAGGCAGAGGAGACGCCTCGCAAGATAAAACAGATCAAGATAGTTTCAAAGTACTTGAACCTATTCATGATGCGTTCAGAAACTGGGTTAAAACAGAATACTCTGTTATGCCAGAAGAGCTAATGTTAGATCGCACATCTTTGATGGGTCTCTCTGCAAAAGAAATGACTTGTCTTATAGGTGGTATGAGAGTGTTAGGCACTAACCATGAAAGCGCAAAAAATAAAGGTGTGTTAACAGATAAGGTTGGTTCTTTAACTAATGATTTTTTTATCAACTTAACAGATATGAAATATATGTGGAAGCCAACAGGTAAAAACTCATACGACATTATTGATCGTAAAACGAATAAAGTAAAATTCACAGCCTCTAGAGTTGATCTTGTATTTGGCTCAAACTCTGTGCTTAGATCTTACGCTGAAGTTTACGCGCAAGATGATAACAAAGAGAAATTTGTTAAAGATTTTGTTGAAGTATGGACAAAAATCATGAATGCTGATCGTTCGTTAGCTAATTAATAATCTAAAATTAAATTCAATTAAGCATCATTCCCTATTTATTCAGGAGTGATGCTTAAAAGTTAAGCTAATTTGGGCAAAAAAATCTAGCATATATCTAAACAACAAATATAATCATCTAAATGATCTTTAGAAGGCTATTCGATCACACCTCTTCAACATATGCTTATTTAATTGCCGCGAAGTCTTGTGGAGAAGCTCTGGTTATTGATCCGATACTAGAAAATGTTAGTCAGTACATCAAGCTAGACTCATATATATATTTACACTTCAATCTGAAATAATAATTTTCTACAAGTATTCAATAATTTCTGCTTAACTTCTAAAGACGCTTTTTTAATAATCATTAATAATGTATTAAATACACTCATGTTAAATATAAACCAAAAAATTGTAAATCTAATTACAGTTTTAATAACTTTAATAATTATAGAATTAATTTCACAAGGTATAGTTCTTAAATTTGAAAAAAAATATTCAATATTATTAAAAACTTTTTTAAATAATACTGAAGTAGTAGAGATTGGTGCTTACCAAATTAAATGGGATTACAACAATCATAAAATGAAACCTGGAAAATACCAAAATAAATATACCACTTACAATATTAATTCTAAAGGTTTTAGGGGTAAGGAGTTTGATATAGAAAAAGATAAAGTTAGAATACTTGTCTTTGGGGGCTCAACTACTCTTGGATTAAGATCACCAGATGACAAAACATATCCAGCTCAACTTGAAGATTTGCTAAATCAGAATAATGAAGACTATGAGGTAATAAATATGGGATTTATTTCAAAATCTCTTAAATTTATTAAAAATCTATATTTTCTTGAAGCTTATAAATACAATCCAGATATTATTGTAATTTATAGTAATAGAAACACTATGATGTACGATGGTTCATCTATTGAACCTGATTTTGAAAACTCTAAATTACTCCAAGTGAATTTTTTTCTGCAAGACAATATTATGAGTTATAGGCTCATGTGGAAAATTTATAAAAGAATTTTAAATTACAACCTGCAAGGTGAGTATTTAAAATCACCATTTCAAAAAAGAGGCATTAGTGAAAATTTTTTGCTAGATGGCCATAAAGACTCTTTAAAAGAGTTAATAGTTTTTTCAGAAAAAAAAAATATTAAAGTTATATTAGTAAAACAAGCTTATAATTTTGAACCTAATATTATTAACGAACTAAATAGCTTTTCAGTCAACGAGTTAATTAAAAAATATAAAGAGAATTTCTTTGTGAAAAAATATAAATTAACCGAAGAGGCTAATTTTTGGGTTGTTTTAGGAACTGTATTAAATAAAAATCTTGACAAATTTTCAAGTTATCCAAATGTTAGAATTGTAGATCCTATAAATGAATTATTAAATTCAAAAAATAATTTTACAGATTATGTGCATTTAAGTATTAGAGGTAATGCTGCATTAGCTCAAAAAATTTACAAGTCAATTATTGATTAATAATAAATAATAAATTAAATTTTTGGAAAGGTTTTAGTAATATTTGTAACTTAAATTTTTAAATGAATTTAAACTAATCTAAATCAAAGCTATTTTTATAATCTATTATTTGATCTGAGCCTTGCTGTTCTTTGTAAAGAACAAAATTTTCACAAACAAGTAAATCAAGATTTGTACCCATAAAACATCTATATGCATCTTCTATCGAATTAACTATTGGTTCACCACGGATATTAAAAGAAGTGTTGACTAATATTGGGCAGGAAGTTAGGTTTTTAAATTCATTAATTAAATCATAATATTTTTTATTTGTTTCTTTATGAACTGTTTGCACTCTTGCTGTGTAGTCGACATGAGTAACAGCTGGTATGATTGATCTTTTGATGTTTAATTTGTCAATACCAAATAAATTTTTTTGATCATCATTCATGGTTATCTGTAAAGATTTTTTTACCTCAGAAACTAAAAGCATATAAGGACTATCACAATCTAAATCAAACCAGTTCTTAGCTTCATCGTGTAAAACAGAAGGAGCAAATGGCCTAAAACTTTCTCTAAATTTAACTTTTAAGTTTAATACTTTCTGCATCGACTCTGATCTTGGATCCGCAAGAATTGATCTCCCGCCGAGTGCTCTAGGACCAAATTCCATTCTTCCTTGAAACCAACCAACTGTTTTTTGATTAGCTAACTGAAGTGCTACTTCTTTGATTAAATCATTATCATTAAGTTTTTTGTAGGTTGCTTTTAATTTGTTAAGTTTAGATTCTATAAATTTATTATCAAAACTGGGACCGAGATAAGATCCTGACATGCTATCTTGTTTGTTTATGTCTCTAGGTTTATTAAGTTCGTTATGCCAGTATCCTAATGCCGCTCCAAGTGAGCCCCCGGCATCACCTGCTGCGGGCTGAATCCATATGTTGTCAAAAGCTTTATCTTTAAGGATTTTACCGTTAGCAACACAGTTTAAAGCAACACCCCCGGCCATACAAAGATTTTTAATTTTATATTCTTTGCTCAAATTTCTGGTAATTTTTAAAACGATTTCCTCTGTTACTGCTTGAATAGAAGCGGCTATATCCATGTGAAACTGAGTTAAAATTTCATTTTCAGACGATCTTGCTTTTTGACCAAAAATTTTAGAAAATTTATCATTAGTCATTGTCAGGCCAGTGGCATAATTAAAGTATTTCATATTTATTCTAAAAGAACCGTCTTCTTTAATGTCAATTAATTCTTTTAAAATTAAATCCTTATAAATAGGTTTACCATATGGTGCTAAACCCATTAATTTGTACTCACCGCTATTGACTTTAAAGCCTGTATAATAAGTAAAAGCTGAATAAAGAAGTCCCAATGAATGTGGAAAGTGTATCTCTTTAACAATTTCAAGCTTGTTTTCTTTCCCAATACCCAACGTAGTTGTTGCCCACTCTCCCACTCCATCCAAAGTTAAAACAACAGCTTCTTCAAAAGGTGATGGGAAAAAAGCACTAGCTGCGTGACTGTAATGGTGCTCAGAAAATTTAATTCTATTTATATTGTTAAGACCTCCGTCAATATTCTTTAACTCTTTAAACAATACCTGTTTCAGAAATAATTTTTCTTTTAACCAAATAGGAAGAGAGACTGCGAAGGATTCAAAGCCTCTTGGAGCAAATGCTAAATAAGTTTCTAATAATCTTTCAAATTTTAAAAAAGGCTTTTCAAAATAAACTATATAATCTACTTCACTTAATTTTATTTTATTTTCCTCTAATACATACTTAATTGCATTGACGGGAAATCTTTCGTCATGTTTTTTTCTTGAAAATCTTTCTTCTTGAGCTGCGGCTGTAATTTTACCATCAATTAGAATTGCTGCAGCACTATCGTGAAAAAATGCTGAAATACCAAGAATGCTAATCACAAATTAAAAAATTGTGTAAATAAATGGAGAAAGTGCAGACCCTTGTGTTAAGAATATTAACACTCCAAATAAAGCAAGAATTAAAATAATTGGTAGCAACCAATATTTTTTTCTAACTTTTAAAAATTCGTAAAATTCTTTTATAAATTCTATCATTAAAATTGCTTATTCATTGATCCTAATTTTTTATCTCTTTTTATCCAATAAGTTGTAGATTTATTGAACCTTAAATTTAATAAATCTTTATTAAATGCTTTGGATAAAATAGTCAATGGTGTGATAAATCCAAAAAAAATTATGAACAAGACTATTGGGCTAATTATTTTACCCAGTAAATTTCCAAATTTAATCCAATAATCGTTCAAAAAATCTAATATTCTTGATTTTGTTAAAGTTAAAAGTAAAAAAATAAGACTTATCCCGATCAACCAAGGATTTAAATCTTTCCCGAAATAGAAGGGCCAAAGACCTAGAATTAAAAATATACTAAAAAATAAATAGCCAAACAGTCTACTCGAGCTTTTTTTCATAAATTAATTTTTTTCTTTTTTTAGCTCATTAATAATTGTTTTGAACACTAACTGATCACCTTTTTTATTAAAGTGTTCATCATTAACAAAATATAAATCACTATTCCATAGCTTGTTTGTTGCTTTATAATTTTCAAAAGCAGGAATAGTATCAATTAACTTACATGAATCAATGTTGCAAATTGATTTTGCAAAATCAGACCAATTAAATTTGTTTTGCCCAAACGCTAAAGTTTCTGCCCATGGGTACACAACAAGATAAACCATAAAGTTATTTTCTAGAGCAATTTGATTTATCTCATTAATTCTACTTTCTATATTTTTTAAACCTTTATTAAAGGTACCATCTTTCCAAAATCTTTTATCTAGTTTCTGTAAATCAGTATAAGTAAAACTACCCTGGATACTTTGCTTAATATTTACGGTGTTTGAAATTTTAGTTTTTGTTTTTTCTCTAAAAATTCTTAGGTTAAAATTTATGTAAGATGTAATATTTTTCAACAACTTAAAATTTTTATTCTTAAAGTCTTTATTTTTATTTTGTTCGTGCAAAAAAACGCGATTATTACTAAGCCTCACCTCATTTTTATTTTTGTCATAAATCCACCTAGTTGCTTCATCTAATACGTCCGTCATGTCTAAAAAAACTAGTACTTTTTCTGGAATTAAATTTTTTTCTAGTGCTTTTTTTAATTTATATAAGTGCACTGATGGACTGTATGAGCCAACTGCAAAATTATATGTGTTAAATTCCTTTAAGTTTTTTGCTAACATTCCCGCATAGGTATCTTCTTCTTCTAAACCTACGCCATATGTAAATGAGTCTCCAAAAATAAAAATATTTTTTTTATTTTCTTTTTTTTCAATTTGATATTTGCCCACTCTTAAGCCCATTTCATCTGTGTACATATTTACTAGTGGGAAAGAACTTTTGAACCTATTTTTTCCAGAACAATTTTTTTTTAAATCATAATAATACTCAAAATATTGGTAACAATGATTCTGTTTTAAAACAGTATTACTTGCCGTAAAATCTACAAGTAGAATAAAAAAAATTAATGATATAGATAAAATAATAAAATAGAAAAATTTTTTCATAAAGTTTTGTAATATGAATGATAATTCATTATTTTTTATTTAATACTGAAATTTTAATTTCCCCACATAATTTATCTGGAAAGTAAATAAGTCCACAAATTCTTCTCATTAAATTAGCTTCGTAGTGATCGACATTTTGGTCTGAAATAATAATTTTCCATAAATGTTCTATAATTTCTTTTTTGACTTCAATCTCTTGAGTTTTAACTGCGTTCGTAAAGCTTAAAAGTTGGTTAGAATTTAACTCCAATTCTTCAGCCTTTTTCAAAATGGCTGGAAGTTCTTCATCGTTAAAATCAAAAGAACTAATAAAGTTTTTTATAATTTCTTTTTCTTTATCAGTATAGGCTTCGTCAACCTTAGCAACATGAACTAGTAAAGCTGTTGTGCCTATTAAATTTTCTTTATTCATTAATTTAAATATACCTTATTTTATTAATTGCCTAATTAAGCCTAATTGATCTTGTCTTAAAATCTTGCAAATTTATTTTTGTAGATTTTTACAAAATAGATTAGATGACGATAATAAACAAAATATTAATTAAACAGTAGGCTTTATTGAAATAATAATAACTCCTTTATACTCTTTAAAACAGAGATTAATCGGTCTCTATAGTGCCTAAAACATTGAAATTTTTGTCTGATACAATAATTTCTCCTGGTCTTGCCGTGTCATTTAACATTTCAGATATTACAACGTAGTGAGTTACAAAGATTAAATTATCTTTTCCATGCCATTTTTTTACAAAAGCTTTTAAATCTTTAATCTGCTTATCTCTATTTTTTGCAAAACGTTTTAAAAAAAAGGAATTTAATGCATTAAAAGTTTTATAATTTTGAAAAGCATTTTTGGCCGTGTCTTTACATCTACACCATTCGCTAGAAAAAACTTGTTCTACTGGAATATTGTTATCTTTAAAAAAATTTCCGATACGCTTTGCTTGTTCTATTCCAGTTGAATTTAAATTTCTTTGAGTGGAACAATCATTAATATCAAAATTCTCTGGGTCTCCACCTCCTGGGGCTAAAGCATGTCTAAGAAAAACTAATTTTCCACCTTCTTGCAGAGATGTAATTATATCTGAATTGGCAAAAGATCCTTGACAAAATAAACAAAGAAAAATTAAACTTAATATAATTTTTTTCATTCTATCGAAAATAAAATTAATTTATTGTTAGTATTTTGGGATATTGTTTTAAATAATTTTTTTCTGTTTCCTCAATGTCTAATTGAATTCCTGTAAATAATTTAAAAGCATCAACGCCTTGATGCATAAATAGTTTAAACCCGGATAATATATTCATTTTTAATGCTCTGCATTTTTGCAAAAATTCTGTATTTTCAGGAGTATAAACAGCGTCAAAAGCCCATTGCTGATTTACAAAACCTTCTTTAGGAAAAGGATTACCGGGATTAAAGTGAATACCTATTGGTGTGGCATTAACTAATCCTTCGGCTTTTTTCATTTCTTCGATTAAATTTTTATTTGCATAACGAACATTACAACCAGCTGCTTTTAAGGGTTCTAAAATAGTATTTACTTTTTCTTTATCAATATCAAAAATTACTAACTCGCTAACATTAAGTTTGAATAAAGCAAATGCAATTGAAGTTCCTACTCCTCCGGCGCCAAGCATTAAAACCTTGCCGGGCTTAAAATTATTTCCAAAATGTCTAAGTACAGATTTATAAAAACCAGTAAAATCTGTGTTCGTGCCATAATAATTTTTTTTTTCAAACAAAAGTGTGTTTACAGAATTTAAAGATTTTGGAAGTGCTGCATCAATCTTTGCAAGTTTGTAGGCGACTTGTTTGAAGGGATAGGTGATATTTACTGCTTTAAATCCAGAATTTTTACATTTTTTTAATTCTTCAGCAAAATCAACGTTGGGATTATCTTTAAGATCAATATTCTTATAAGTAATATTCAGTCCATTAAGTTTACCAAGTAATTCATGAAGACACTTTGCTTTGCTTCTGGACAAACTATGGCCGAATAATCCTAACTTGATTTCTTGTGTCATGGTTAAGTTTTAAATTATTTGTTTGTTTAAGTAACTAAAAACATCGTCAATGCTATCAGTAATATAAACCATATCTAACTCTAGGTGAATTTTTTTTAACTAAAAAATCAAAATTAATTAATCTTTTTCAATATAACTTTTCAACTAAGACTTTGTTATTCTTCATAGCTTGTAATATCTCATGATTTTATATAATTTCTAAATCTAACATAAAAACTATGAAAAAAAATTATCCTAGAAATATTATCGGATACGGCTCAAAACAACCAAAGATTTCTTGGCCTAAGAGAGCAAGAATAGCCCTTCAAATAGTTCTAAATTATGAAGAGGGTGGTGAGAATTGTACTTTACATGGTGATAAATATTCAGAGTCTTTTTTATCTGAAATTGCGGGAGCTGAACCTATCAGGGGTAGACATATTAACATGGAGTCTATTTATGATTATGGGTCTAGAAAAGGTTTTTGGAGGCTAAATGAACTTTTTCAAAAAAAAAAAATACCAGTTACAATTTTTGGAGTAGGCATGGCCTTAGCTAGAAATCCAGAAATCTGTAAAGCAATTAAAAAAGGGAATTATGAAATAGCGAGTCATGGGTGGAGATGGATCAATTACCAAAACATTAGCAAGTCGATTGAAAAAAAGCATATGCAACTTGCGATTCAAACAATAAAAAGAATTTTTGGAAAAAGACCTTCGGGTTGGTATACGGGTAGATGCAGTTCTAATACGAGGGACTTGATCTTTGAGGATGGTAATTTTTTATATGACAGCGATTCTTATGCTGATGATTTACCTTACTTTGAATATCGTAAGGGTAAAAAATTACTTATTATTCCTTACACTCTAGATAATAATGATATGAAATTTGTAACCAACCCGGGTTTCAATAGCGGAGAACAATTTTTTAATTATCTCAAAGATTCCTTTGATACTTTGTATGAAGAAGGAAAAACACATCCAAAAATGATGTCTGTTGGCCTACATTGTCGACTCATTGGAAGACCAGGAAGAATACAATCATTAAAAAAATTTCTTAATTATGTGTTAAAACATAAGAATGTTTGGATATGCAAAAGAGAAGAGATTGCAAAACATTGGATTAAACATTACTCAAAATAAATGAAAAAAGATAAAACTGTTTATAAAAATGGCCTTATTGATCTGGCTCAACCTCGGTTGGGCTCTAGAGTAATTTTTAAAACTGATGATTTTTTTGCTTCAGCACATCGGATTGTTAACCCTGCTCCAGCTGTTTGGAAGGAAGGTGTTTTTGACACTCATGGAAAATGGATGGATGGATGGGAAAGTAGAAGAAAAAGAACTGAAGGTCACGACTACTTGATTCTTAAATTAGGTAAGCCTGGGAAAATAAAAAAAATTGATGTTGATACTTCTCATTTTAATGGCAATCAACCATCAATGGTTTCAATAGAAGGATGTAAACTTTCATCAGTAACAAATGTAAAAAATGTGCAATGGTTTCAGGTTTTAGGTAAAAAAAAAACTAAAGCAAACAGCCATCATTTCTTCAACATCTCTCTTAATAAAGTAGTCACACATATTAAATTTAATATTTTTCCAGATGGAGGTGTGGCAAGGCTTAGGTTGTATGGAAACATTGCAACAGAAAATATTAAATATGGAAATCAATCTATTAATCTAACCGCAATGATAAATGGAGCATCGGTAATCGCTTGCAATAATGAACATTTTGGAAAAGCAGAAAATGTTTTAGCGCCAGGTAAAGCTATTAATATGGGAGATGGTTGGGAAACTCGGAGAAGAAGAGGATCAGGATTAGACTGGTTAATTATTAATTCTGTTCCTGGCAAACAAGTAGAGGATATTGAAATATCAACGCACCATTTTAAAGGCAATTTTCCTAGTCACTGTAGTGTGCAAGCAGTCTATATTAAAAAAGCTAGCCCAACAGCTATAGTTAAAAACTCAAAAAAATGGAAATATTTATTAAACAAATCAAAATTATCAGCAAATAAAACACACAAGTTTAAAATTCAGTTAATGAAAAATAATAAAATAAATTATATAAAAATTAATATTTATCCAGATGGTGGGATATCTAGAATTAAATTAACTGGCAAAGCAATTTAATGAAAACAGTAATTCAGCCTAAACCTATTACAAAAGAAAATTTTTCTAAGTTTGGTGATATAATCACCGCTGACGGAATTAAACCTTTGGTCATTAATAATGGCTTTGCCAAGCGGTATGATGGAATAGCGAAATTAAATACCGGGAAAAAAAATGGGAAAACAACTATTAGTATTTTTTCTGCTTTAAAAAGAAACTTTCCAATGAAGATCGATATGATGGAAAAACATCCGCTTGGTAGTCAGGCTTTTATTCCGATGAAAGAAACTACCTTTTTATGTTTTGTTTCTCCCGTAGGTGATAAACCTGATTTATTAAAACTAGAGTCTTTTATTATTCCAAAAGGTGTTGGCATTAATTATAAACCTAACGTGTGGCATTTTCCTTTAATTTCTACAGAAGATATGAATTTTTTAGTGGTTGATCGAGAAGGTGCTGGGGACAACTTGGTTATTGAAGATCTTAATAAAAAAAATATTGTCCTGGAATACTAAACTAGCCGCTTTATTTTAAGCGGCTAGTTTTTTTAATTTAAATTACTTTCTTTTTGAGATTACTAAGTGAATAATAGCACCTAAAGAAGCACCAATTATCCAAGCAAAGCCTCCTCCGCCACCTAAGTTAGCGAAGTAATCTGACAAACCAAATACTAAAATATTTGGCCATACAGATCCAATAGCGATATAACCTGAGATTGCCCAAGCTAACATCCCTTTATTGTTAAACCCATTGTTATAATAGTATTTGCTTTTTGGCTTATCTGAGTACAGATCATCAATACTAAGTCTTCCTTTTTTAATAATGTAATAATCTGAAATCATAATCCCAAATACAGGTGCCAAGATTGCTCCTAACGTATTCACAAATGGAAATAACCCCATTTTTGTAATCGTAGAAACCCAAAGAGCACCAATTATAAATCCGAATCCAGCGGTAATTAAGCCACCCATTCTGAAGTTGATTCTTTTTGGCATTAAGTTAGCAAGGTCATATGCTGGCGGAATAAAGTTTGCCACCATATTAATACCAACTGTAGCTGCAAAAAATGCAAAAGCTGCAACCAAAGTTAATAATCCATTATCTATTCTTGCCACCATCTCAGTTGGTTGTTCAATATATTCACCGAATACATAAATTGTTCCACCAGTGATCATTAAAGTAATGAATGAGAATAAAATAACGTTACCTACCAATCCCCATAGATTACCTTTTTTCATTTCTTTTTCATTTTTAACAAATCTAGCAAAGTCTCCGAAGTTGATTACCACTGCTGCAAAATACCCAACCATGATTGAGAATACCGCAAGGAAAGCTCCGAATGATCCAAGGCCTTCAAAACCCCCAGTTCGAGTTCCACCGGAAAAGATTTTACCTACTTCTGATAATAACCCTCCACCAGCTTTGAACCAAATTGTTAACATCAAAACAATCATCACAATATAAACAGCTGGTCCCGCAAAGTTTAAAAATTTTTTGATTAAATCTATGCCTTGCCAGAATAAGTATATCTGGAAAGCTGATACAAATGTAAATGAGAACCACATTATGTTTGTCATGCCTAAAAAGTTTCCACTTCCGCTTGATCCTGTTATTCCAGAAATTAATAGCGCAACTGCTGTCGAAGCAGCATACGTTTGAGCTCCATACCAAAACATCGCTACCAATCCTCTAGTCATTGCTGGAAAGTTTGCTCCAAACACACCCATGCTCACCCTTGCAAAAACTGGATATGGAATACCATGTTTTACACTCGGCGCACCTGATAGATTCACTAGCCACATAATAAAAAATCCAGCAAGTATTAATGCAAGAAATACAGCCCAGCCATTTAACCCTGAAGCTAAAAACAGAGATGCCGCCAAAGTATAACCAAATAAACTTTGAACATCGTTAGCCCAAACGTTAAAAATTTCAAACCATCCCCAATTTTTTTGATTTTTTGGAGTTGGAGCTAAGTCTGCGTTATAAAGTTTTTTTGAATTAGCCATTATATTTTCTCCTTATTTGTTTTTTTAACTTTAATCATCCAAAACTAATGCTTTTTACGAAAAAACAAAAGCTTAATTATGTAGGCGTTTATTGAAAAATATATAACTAAATCGAAAATAGGCGTAAAAAATGTATCAATAGATTGCGTATTAACATATCGGCTTGACTATTTGAATGCCATAAATATAGTAAGAGTGTGCCTAGATTTTTTCTAAGTGCGCCATTCACATGGATCAAAAGTGACTCATCTACATGAGTTAAAAGTAGGTAAACTCGAACAATGAGGTAAACCTATGATTAAAATAAA
>MDTF01002359.1_pt1 | contig 12903 bp, 12 predicted proteins | sample 811191 | NCBI WGS metagenome assembly MDTF01 (sample SAMN05326649, study PRJNA326480) | marine metagenome | isolation source: seawater | place: Southern Ocean | collected 2011
AATATTATCATGAATTTTTTTTCTTCTTAAATCTAAAAATCTGTATTTAAGTCTAATTTCTTCTGCATATTCTTGATCACTAAATACGGGCATTGGAAGTTCTTTACACGTACCAAGTACTTCGAATGACTGAATATCAATCTCTATGCCACCAGTCTGAAGCTCAGGGTTGATAGTGTCCTGACTTCTCTTAACAACTTTTCCATTTACTTTGATAACACTCTCTAATTGGATTTTTTCTAGTAACTTAAAGTTCTCATTACTTTTATCTATGATGCATTGAGTCATTCCGTAATTATCTCTCAAATCAATAAATAAGAGATTACCATGATCTCTTTTTTTATTAACCCAACCAGACAATACAATTTCTTGTTCATTATTATCTTTGGTTAATTCGTTGCAATTATGAGTTCTATACTTATTCATTTATTCCCTAATGCTTCATTAATAATCTTAAAGTCAATTGATTTTTTTTTTTTTAAACTAATTTCATCAATTTTATATATGAATTCAAATATTTTGTCATATGATCTATCGACTCTTTTAATAATAAAATCAATCAATTTTTTATCTAAAGTAATTTGTCTGTCAGATAAATTTTTTAGTATTAAAGCAAACATTAATTCATCATCAGGGTTTTCAATTTTAGCTAAAAGGCAGTTTTTTGTCCTAGACCTGAGGTCATCAAGATTAAAATTGATCTCCACTATTGGTTTAGAAGAGGTAATTATCAAAAATTTATTATCTTGGTCTATGATGTTAAAGAGTGTGTAAAGGAGTTTTTCATCAACACCTAAACTTAGGTCCTCTAAAACTATATTTTGATAGGGTTTAATTTTTTTTAAGTTATCATCGTTAAGAAAATTTGAATCAATTCGAATTCCATTGAACTTCTTTAAAAAAATATTAGTTAAGTGAGTTTTGCCAGAGAATTTTTCTCCACTTATATTTAAAAAATTTTTTTCCCATTTAGGCCACTTATTAATTAGTTCAAAAGTATAGAAATTGCTTTTCCCAACATAGAAATCATCATCACTAAAGTTTTGCTCATAATTAAAATCTAATAATAATTGATTTAAACTTTTCATTTAATTTTCCAGACATTATTTTCCATAACTAAATCAAAATTTCTATCAGTCATATTATTAAAAAAATTTTTAGGAGAACCATTATAAGTAATTTTATATTGTGTGTACTCACTATCAAATTTCATGATATAAAAATTTGAAATTAGGTCAATTCCATTAAGCATTTTCTCAAATTTCATAATTTTTTTATGGTCTTTTGAGTTTAGAGATACAGTCAATGGAAGTTTTATAGACGTGTTAATCTCATTATTTTTTTTCCACTGATCTTCATAAATAATTTTTAGGTTATCTAGCACTTTATTGAAATCTTTTTTATTATCTAAATTAATTTTAAGATATTTTTGATTATTGATTTTAAGAGAATCGTCTAAATTAATTTTTGAAAGTATTTTAATTTCATTCTTATTTTTATATATTATTAAAATTATATAATCTTTTAAATCATATCTAGTTATAAGTTCTATAAAATCATATGTTTCAATGGAGTTGGACATTTCTTGAATTTTATTTAAATCTTCAAGATCTTCACTTGGTAGCAAATAATCTAATAGTTGATACTTTTTTTTTGTGTCATTCCATTTTTTATAAAAAATATTATCATTAAATAAATAAATATTGTCTGTTTCTGTATCTACTAATATTGGTATTAATAAAACTTTATTTCTTATTGGTATTGATGGAAATATATTTTTTATTTCTAAAAACCTTAAAATTTTTTTTTTATTAAATGTTGTTTCAAGTTTTGCAAAATATTCGTTATTAATAAATTTTTCATCACTAATTGTGAAAGAATCAATCATATTTTTAATTGTTTTTGTTGGAGTATCTTTAATTTTATTCCTATCACCAGAGGTTGTAATCATAGAAAGTAATGTAGAAAAAGAAGTCTGAAACCCTTGATCTATTGCACTACTTTTCTTAAAATTTAGCTCAAATGGAGATGAAATTTCGGTGTCTGACACCTTAAAAGTATTTGCGTTCAAATAAGTTGTGGAAAAAATTATTAAAAATAGAACGAATGAAATAAAGAATATATATACATTTTGTAATCTTAATAATTTATTTATAATTTGCATATTTTATACTAATGAAAAAAAAAAAATTTACCTATGAAAAAAGTGGTGTAAACATAAACGCTGCTGACAATTTTGTTAAATTTATATCCACTATATCATCAAATAATAAAGGCAAAAAAAAGTTTAATAATATTGGTGGTTTTGGTTCAATTTCTAATATCCCAAAGAATTTAAAAAACCCTAAAATTGTAGCTTGTACTGATGGAGTGGGAACAAAAGTAGAGATAGCCAATGTACTTAATAAATATGATACAATTGGTATTGACTTAGTCGCTATGAGTGTAAACGATCTAATTGTTCAGGGGGCCAGACCATTATTATTTTTAGATTATATTTCAATTAATAAAATCGATTTAAATAAATTAAAATTATTACTTAAAGGTATAATAAAAGGATGCAAAATTTCTAACTGCGAATTAGTTGGAGGAGAAACTGCAGAGATGCCTGGTACGTATGAAAAAGGTAAATTTGATATAGCTGGGTTTGCTGTTGGTTTAGTAGATGAAAAAAAAATTCTACACAAAAAAAATATTAAGAAAAATGATTTAGTATTAGCTATACCCTCAAGTGGTGTTCACTCTAATGGTTATTCCTTGGTTAGATATGTTCTAAAAAAAAAAAAAATTAATTTAAAAAATGATTTATTTTTAAAGAAAGAATTACTCAGACCTACAAAAATTTATGTCAAAGAAGTTTTGAACCTAATTGATAATAATCTTTTAAACGGATGTGCTAATATTACAGGTGGAGGACTGGCAGATAACATTAAAAGAGTAATTCCAGATGGTTTAATTGCAGACATTGATTTAAATAAAGTAAAAACTAAAAAAATTTTTAAATGGTTAAAGCAAAATAATATTGAAGACAGGGAAATGCTTAAAACATTTAATTGTGGTGTAGGTTTTTGCTTGATAGTTAATCCAAAAAATTTGATTAAAATTACAAGCTTCTTTACTAAAGAATTTAAACCTTATGTTATAGGAAGAATCACTTCTGGAAAAAATAAAGTTAAACTTAATGGAAAAATTGACTGGTCTTAAAAAAATAGAAACTGCAGTTTTTATTTCAGGTGCAGGGAGTAATTTAAGAAATATAATAAAATTTTCTCACTCAAAACAATCTCCTATCTCCATAAAATTAATAATTTCTAATAATCATCTTTCCAGGGGCTTAAAATATGCTGATCAATTTAAGATTATGAAAAAAATATTTGATTTTAAAGATTTTAAAAAAACCGAAAAAAATATATTATTATTAATTAAAAAAGAAAAAATAAAATTCATTTGCCTGGCAGGTTTTATGAAAATTTTATCTAAAAATTTTATCAATGAATTTAATGGTAAAATAATCAATATTCACCCTTCTTTACTTCCAAAATACAAGGGGCTTAACACACACAGTAAAGCTATTAATAATAAAGATAGATTTACCGGATGTACTGTTCATTATGTGACAGCAAAGTTAGACTCGGGGAAAGTAATATTACAGAAAAAAATTAAAATAGTAGCTAGTGATAATCCAGCCTCTTTAGCAAAAAAAGTACTAAAACAAGAGCATAAATTATACCCTGCCGCTATTATGAAAATTTTTGATTAGTCTTTAAAAAAGAAATCAATTTCTATTTTAGCATTTTCAACACTATCAGAGCCATGAACGGAATTTTTATCAATAGAAATTCCATATTTTTTTCTTATAGTTCCTTCTGCAGCATCTTCTGGCTTAGTAGCACCCATTAACTCTCTATTTCCTAAGACTGCATTTTCTTTTTCAAGCACCATTACAACTATTGGTCCTGATGACAAATAAGCACATAAATCACTATAAAAAGGTTTTGTTTCATGAACTTTATAAAATTGCTCCGCTTCAGATTTTGCTATTTGAATTTTTTTATCTTTAACAATATTGAAACCTTTATTTTTAAACATTTCTTTAATTTCAACATCTAGGTTTCTCTCTACTGCGTCAGGTTTAATAATTGATAATGTTTGTTCTATATTATTCATAATGTTCCTCTATTAGTTGATTTAATAATCTTACTCCAAAGCCTGTTGCTCCACCTGGGTTTAGGTTTGCTGCTTTTTTAGAAAAGGCCATACCTGCTATATCCAAGTGCACCCATGGTGTTTTGCTAGTCACAAATCTTTGTAAAAATTGAGCTGCTGTAATTGATCCTGCTCCACCAGAATAGTTTATATTTTGCATATCTGCTATTGTCGAGTTTATTAACTTGTCGTAATTATTATGCAATGGAAGTCTCCAAACTTTTTCTTTTACTTTTTCTCCTATCTTAAAAATTTTATTTGATAAATCATCATTGTTGGAAAATAAACCAGCATACTCTTCTCCTAATGCCATAATTATTGCACCCGTTAAAGTTGCAAGATCTATCATAAACCTTGGTTTAAATTTTGCTTCTGTAAAACTTAAAGCATCTGCTAGAACTAATCTTCCTTCAGCATCAGTATTTAAAACTTCAATAGTTTTACCGTTATAGGCTTTAACAATATCACCTGGTCTTTGAGCGTTCCCACCTGGCATATTCTCAACTAAACCAACTACACCTACGGCATTTACTTTTGCCTTTCTTGTAGCCAATGTTTGTATTAACCCCGCAACAACAGCTGAACCAGCCATGTCATATTTCATTTCTTCCATAAATTTTGCAGGTTTTAAAGAAATACCACCAGTATCGAAACAAACACCCTTACCCACAAAAGATAGTGGTGCTTTTTTATCTTTTTTATTTCCATTCCATTCAAGTGTTACAAGAAAAGATTCATTTACACTTCCTCTTCCAACTCCTAATAAAGAGTGCATTCCCAATTTTTTCATTTGAGATTCATTATAAGTTGTAACTTTAATTCCTAATTTTTTTAGTTTCAAAAGTCTATTTACATACTCTTTTGGATTAAGAACATTCGGTGGTTCAGAAACAAGGTCCCTTGCAAAAAAAGTTCCCTCCTCTATCGCTTTGAATCTTAATTCATTTTTAATTGTAAGTTTATTTTTTTCCCCAATTAAGTTTATTGAAATAGTTTTTTTTTCTTTTTTCGATTTATAAATATTAAATTCATATGATTTAAGTTTTAAACCGTGTAAAAAATAACCTATAAAATTTTCATACTTTCTACTAATGCTGTCTGAGTTTACAAAAAACTCATTTTTTTTATCATAATTTATATAGCCATGAAATTCTGCACCTAAACTTTCAATATCTGAAATTTCTATATTTTTTTTTAAAGATATTAAATATATCGTTCTTTTTGAATTGATTTTAAAAAAAAGTAAATTCTTATTTAAATCACTATTTTTTAATAAATCATTTATGTAAGAAAACTCTGCATTAGAAACATGATTTTTTAAACCATTAGTGTTAAAATTTTCCTCAACAAACAAGACAAGGTTGGATATAGGTTTTTTCAGGCTATTATTTTTATAATTAATTTGAATAGGCATAAATTTTAAATTCACTCTCTATAGGTTGAGTGCTATATATGAGCAAAATTATCATATTTCAATGAAAAAAATTATTTTCACAAAAATATCATCTGACTGTTTAAAATTCTTTGTATTAACAATTTTTAGCATAGCTACAATTGTTTGGGTTATGCAGGCTGTTAATTTTTTAGATTTTATTGTTGAGGATGGTCATGGTTTCTTAGTTTATATAAATTATACACTTTTAAGTTATCCAAAAATTTTCAGTAAGATATTTCTTTTTGTTTTTTTTTTTTTCAATTTGTTATGTGCTGATAAAATATGAAAATAAGAATGAATTAATAATTTTTTGGAGTACTGGAATTCATAAAATTAAATTTATTAATTTCTTTATTAAATTTTCTTTTTTATTTGTATTAATTAATTTAATATTAAACTCAGTTATCGTTCCAAAAACACAGGATTTGGGCAGATCTTTTATAAGGGCTTCTAACTTAGATTTGTATGAGGGAATAATAAAACCTAAAAAATTTATAACTGCTACTAAAGATTTAACAATATTTGTTGATAAAAAAACAGTCACAGGTGAATTAGTTAATATTTTTTTAAAAGAGAATTCACCAAATAATAATTTTCGAATAATTTTTGCAAAAACTGGAAAATTTGAAATGCGTGGAGATAGAAAAATTCTAGTTTTAAACAATGGTAAAACAATAAATAATCAAAATAATACTCTTTCTGGATTTGAATTTTCTAAAAGTGACTTTAATCTTTCCAAATTTAATTCTAAAACAATTTCTACAAGAAAAACACAGGAAAATTCTACTTTTGAACTTTTGCGATGTGTTATGAATTTAAAAAAAATTTCCTTGCTCAGCATTGATAATACTAAGTTTGTTAATTTTGATAATTGCAAAATAAGTAATCAAAAAAATATAAATAAAGAAATATATAAAAGATTAATTATACCATTTTACAATCTGTTTCTTATGATGATTGCACTTCTGCTAATATTAAAATCTAAAAGTGATAATTCATTCAAACTATATAAATTCAAAGTTTATATCTTTGGTTTTTTGTCAATAATTTTATCTGAAATTGCTTTAGACTTTGTTAATGCTGATATTTATAAAAATATTTATATAATTTGCTTACCATTCATTCTATTTTTCTTAATTTATATCTATTTTAAACGAGTCTTAAAACAAACATAACAATGAAAACCTACATCAAATTTTTAATTAATCTTTTTATAAAATCTTTTTTTAAAGTTTTTCTGATATTTTTTGCATTAATACTAATAATAAATATTTTTGAACAAGTAGAATTTTTGAAACAAAGTAATGTAAGTTATTGGCTACCAACCTTTTTATCTCTTCTAAATACACCATCCATTGTATTTGAGATATTACCATTTATTTTTTTGATTGCTACACAGCTATTATTTATTCATTTAATGGAAAATAATGAGCTTGAAATCTTTAAATATACCGGTCTAACTAATATAAAAATTATCAAAATTATTGGAATTTTTACATTTTTTTTAGGAATCTTTATAACAATTTTTTATTATAATTTTTCAGCTAAGTTAAAAAATTCATATCTTGAAATAAAAAACAGCTACTCTAATGATAATAAATATTTAGCAGTTATAACAGATAACGGCCTATGGATAAAAGATGAGATTAATCAACAAATTAATATTATAAATGCTTCGAAAGTTGATGGTCAATACTTGTTGGATGTTGTCGTGACTCAATTTGACCTTGATTACAATTATATAAAAACTATTCAAAGTGGTAAGGTTGATATATCAAATAATGACTGGGTTTTGTTTTTACCCCTAATTTCTGAAAAAGATATTACTACTGACTACAAAAAGATAACATTACATACAAATTTTAATTTAAAAAGAATTAATAGTTTATTTTCAAATCTTTCTTCTCTTACTTTGTTAGAGATTTATGCTTTAAGAAATAATTATAAACTTTTAAACTATTCTTTGACCGATATAGACTCTCATTTACTTAAATTATTTACATACCCTTTTTATTTGTCTATTATGACTATTCTTTCATCTATAATAATGTTTAATATTGGGTATCAAAAAAATTTGATGTTTAATATTTTTTCTGGAATTTTGATTTGTGTAATTATATACTATGTTAACTTTTTTTTTAATGTACTTGGTACTAGTGAAAAAATACCAGTAATGTTATCGGTTTTAATGCCTCTATTTATATTGGTGTTAATTAATTCAATATTTATAGTGAGACTTAATGAAAAATAATTTAATAAAATCTTTTTTAGTTTTAATCCTTAATTTTTTTTTCATTTTTGATGTTTCGGCTAATGACTTTAATTTCAATATCTCTGAAATTGAGATCATTGAAAATGGTAATATCTATAAAGGTATTAAAGGTGGAACGGTAATTACCAATGATGGTTTAAAAATTACTTCAGATAATTTTACATATAATAAGTCACTTAACTTATTAGAAGCTTTTGGTAACGTAGTGATCAATGATACTAAAAAAAATTATACAATGATAGCTAATGAAGTATTCTATCAAAAAAATATAGAAAAAATTTTTACAGAAGGAAATACAAAAATTACGGTTAATAATAAGTATATTATTGATGGAAATAACTTATATTTATATCGTAACACTATGCTTTTGTCCTCTTCAAATAAAGCAATTATAAATGATGTTATCTTAAACCACATCTATAATCTCAATGAGTTTGAATACTCAATCAACGACGAATTATTAAAAGGTAAAAAAGTTAACCTTACGATTAATAAAGATAAAATAAGCAACCCCAATTCTCCTAAAGATAAATATTTTTTTGACACTGCATTTATTGATTTAAAAAATCAAAAGTTTTTAGCTAAAGATATTCAGGTTTTATTTGATAAAAATACCTACAATAATGAAAATAATGATCCTAGACTCAAAGGTGTATCAGGATCAGGAGATGAATTTAATACCTATTTAGAAAAAGGGATTTTTACAACATGCAAGGATAATGGAAAATGCCCTCCTTGGAAAATTGAATCTAAAAATGTAAGACATGATAAAAAAAGAAAACAAATCATCTATAAAGATGCTTGGTTAAAGGTATATGATGTTCCAGTTTTATATTATCCAAGATTCTTTCATCCAGATCCTACAGTGAAAAGACAATCAGGTTTTTTAAAGCCTAGTACAGGTATTGAAGAAAGCTTAGGTAGATCTATTTATGTGCCTTATTTTTATCTAATATCAGAAAGCAAAGATATGACCATTAAGCCTAGATACTATAACAATGGTAAAATTGTACTTCAAAACGAGTACAGACAAGTCACTAAAAATACTAGCACAGTTGCTGATTTTAGTTTTACAAAGGAAAAAAATAATAAAACGCATTTATTTATTAAATCAGATTTAAATCTGAATTTAGAAAATTTTTTAAATAGTAAATTAGATTTTAAGTTTCAAACTGTATCAAATGATACTTATTTAAAACGTTTTAAGCTGGTATCACCTTATTTTAATTTGGACCAAGATTCACTTACATCACATCTTGCTATAAATTTAGATAAGGAAGAGTACAATTTTAGCGCCTCAATATCTCAATATGAAACACTAGCAGGCTCTAATAGTGATAGATACCAATATACACTACCCTCGTATAATTTTTCAAAGAGTTTTTATCTAGACACTATTTCAAATGGTAGCTTGAATTTTAATTCAAGTGGTGCAAACACCATAAGCGGTACAAATGTTATGGCTACAACTATTCAGAATGATTTGGGGTATACTAGCTTGGAAAATTATTTGAATAATGGAATAAAGACAAATTTTAATATATTTATTAAAAATTTAAATTCTGTTGGAAAAAATCATCTAACTTATAAGAACACACCTCAGAGTGAATTAAGAAGTACTTATTTTTTCAATGTATCTCTTCCTCTCTTAAAAGATAATTCAGAAACTCTAAATACATTTATTCCAAGAGCGTCATTTAATTATAGTCCCAACGAAATGAAAAATAAAAAGAATAGTGATAGCTATTTAACTATAGAAAATATATTTAATAAAAACAGATTAAGTTTAGGTGATACTTTTGAAGGTGGTGAGTCACTAACATTAGGTTTTGATTTTAGAAAACAAAAAAAATATCAAACAATTGTTAACAACAAAAAATCAGAACTTATCGAGGATTATTTTGAAATGAAATTAGCTACAGTTTTCAGGAAAGATAGGGAAGAAAATATGCCTACGAAAAGTTCGTTAAGTGAGAAACAATCAGATTATGTGGGACAAATAAAATATCTACCCTCTCAGCACTTGTCATTAGATTATAATTTTGCAATAGAAGATGACCTAAATAGCTTATTATACAGTTCAATTGATACAAAGTTTACTTTAAATAGTTTTAACACAACATTTAGCTATATTGAGGAAAATGGTACCAGAGGAAATACAAATTTGTTAGAGAACAAAACCAGTTATAACTTAGATAAAAATAACTCATTCCATTTTAAGACAAGAAGAAATAGGGAAATTGATCTAACAGAATATTATGACCTAATCTATCAATATAAAAATGATTGTCTTGAAGCTTCTCTTCAATATAAGAAAAGTTATTATAATAACGGAGATATAAAACCTGGAGAAGATCTATTTTTTATGATTACGATAGTGCCTTTAACAACCTTTGCACCAGACTCTATAATAAATTTAGTTAGGTAACTATTATGAAAAAATTATTTTATATTATTATTTTTTTTTTAAATTTTGAAAATTTATTAGCCTTAGAAAGTAAAATAATCTACAGGATTGATAGTGAGATTATTACTAATATCGATATAAAAAATGAATTTAAATATCTATCGGCTTTAAACACCAAATTACAAAATTTAAATGAAGAGCAGATATTTTACATATCAAAAGAGTCGATAATAAGAGAAAAAATTAAGAAAATTGAACTATTAAAAAATTTTAAAAATCTAGTACTAAAAAAAGAAGATTCAATTGGGATTATTAGAAATTTATATCTTAAATTAAACCTTAAATCGGAAGATGAACTTAAAATTTACCTTAAAAATTTTAATTTAAATATCCAAGATGTAGAAGACAAGATAAAAATAGATATATTTTGGAATCAGTTAATTATGAGAAAATATGAGTCGAAACTGGAAATAAACATAGAAAAAATAGAAAATGAGATTAAAAAAAATAATGTGAGAGAATTAAAAACTTACCTTTTATCAGAAATAATATTTGAGATAGAAAATAAGACTGAATTAAAAAATAAAATTGATTTAGTTAAAAAAAGTATAAATAAAATTGGCTTTGAAAACACAACTTCAACATACAGTGTTGCAGAATCAGCAAAAATGCAGGGAGATATAGGTTGGGTTAGTGAGCAATCTTTAAATAAGGTAATCAGAAAAAATTTATCATTTTTAAATGTGGGTGATATTAGCAAACCAGTTGTGGTGCCAGGTGGAATTTTAATTTTAAAAATAAGGGATATAAAAAAAGAAAATAAAAAAATTAATGTTAAACTAGAATTGCAAAAAGCTATAAACTATCAAAGAAATGTACTTTTAGACCAATATTCAAAAATTTATTTTAATAAAGTGAAAAAAAATCTTGAAATCAGTGAATAATCAACCAATTATTATAGCTGCTGGAGAACCTAATAGTGTATTTTTAGAAATTTTTTTTAAGAGTTTAAAAATTACAAACTGTAAAAGCCCTATTATAATTATTGCATCAAAAATTTTATTAATAGAACAAATGCAAAAGCTTGGCTTTAAATTTAATATAAATTTAATATATAAAAATCATACTAATTTTAAAGAATTAAATAATAAAAAAATAAACTTAATTAATGTTGATTACAGCTTTAAAAATTGTTTTGAAAAAATAACTAATAAATCTAATATTTATATCAATAAATCTTTTGAAATAGCTTTAGAAATATTAAAAAAAAATAAGTTTTCTAAATTTATCAATGGCCCTATTTCTAAAAAATATTTTTTAAAAGAAAAATTTTTAGGAATTACAGAATATTTAGGTAACAAAACAAACAAACAAAATAAAATTGCTATGCTTATTTATAATCCTAAACTTTCTGTTAGCCCTATCACAACTCATTTACCATTAAAAGATGTTCATAAAAACTTGTCCAAGCAAAAAATTATTAATCATGTGAATTTAATTACTCAATTTTATAAAAAAAAATTTAAAATAAATCCAAAAATTGCAATAACAGGTTTAAATCCTCATTGTGAAAGCAACTATAAATCTAGTGAAGAAAAAAGAATAATAAAGCCAGCTATTGAAGCTTTACTCAAAAAAAGAAATAGGGTTTATGGTCCATTTGCTGCAGATACAATATTTATGAGGGAGCAATCAAAAAATTATGACGTTATTATCGGTATGTATCATGACCAAGTTCTCACTCCTTTAAAATCTTTATTTGGCTTTAATGCAATTAATATAACTTTAGGCCTACCCTTTATTAGGATTTCTCCAGATCACGGTCCTAATCACGCTATGTTAGGTAAAAATTTGTCTGATCCAAGAAGTTTAATAGCGGCTCTAAAATTCCTTGATAAGTAAATGTTTATCAAACCCAAAAAAAGTTTAGGACAAAATTTTTTGATAGATCGCAATGTTCTAGAGCAGATTGTTGATGCAGTTGAAGTTACAAATAAAGAAATTTTAGAAATTGGCCCTGGTAGTGGAAACTTAACTACTTTTATTTTAAAAAAAAAGCCAAAAAAAGTATATGTAATTGAAAAGGATGACGAACTAGCTTTATTACTGGAAGATAAGTTTTTAAATGAAATTACCATTATCAATGATGATGTTTTAAAAATATCTGAAGATAAAATTTCTAATGAAAAACTCACAGTATTTGGGAACCTACCTTATAATATTTCGACTGAAATTCTTTCGAAGTGGATAGTGAAGCTTGATAAAAATTTTTGGTTTGAAAGTTTAGTGTTGATGTTTCAAAAAGAAGTTGCTGATAGAATTATTGCAGAATCCAATACATCAAAATATGGAAGATTATCCATTTTATCTAATTGGAAATTAAATATCAAAAAAATAATAGATATTAAACCACAAAGTTTTTCTCCACGACCAAAGATTGATAGTACTCTTCTGGTATTTACTCCAAAAGAAAATTTCTTTGAGCTTAAAGATGCTAAAAACCTTGAAATGATAACTAGAGTTTTCTTTAGTCAAAGAAGAAAAATGCTTAAAAAACCTTTTAATAAAATATTCAGAAATGCA
>MDTF01001074.1_pt1 | contig 12902 bp, 11 predicted proteins | sample 811191 | NCBI WGS metagenome assembly MDTF01 (sample SAMN05326649, study PRJNA326480) | marine metagenome | isolation source: seawater | place: Southern Ocean | collected 2011
CAATCCATACGACTTTGAAGTGTGTACGACAAATTTTGGTAACCTTAACCGTCCACACTTCTCTTCTTAAATTTTTACTTTTTAAATAGCTAATTGAGCTAAAAGGCTCAATAATCCTCATTAATCTATTGTGTTAACAATAATTTCCTGAGAAAGTTCAGTGCTTATAGGCTAAAATAAAAGGAAATCAAGCACTTAAGGATAAAAAAATTAGCAAAAATTGATGATTTTATTGGGTTTTTTTTGATTTATTCATTCAGCTAAACTAATAATCAAAGACCAAACAATTTAAAATGTTAAAAAATTTAGTCAAAATATTAAAGAAAAACTCTGAAATTGTAGCACTAACGCTACTTGTATCAATTACAATAATAACCACCACCTATTTTAATTATAATAAAAGAATTACGAGTAAAAATTATAGTGATTTAATAAATAATATTTATTTTAAAAAAACCTTAAATAATATTTTTAATAATTTAGAACCAAAATATAAAAAAATTAATCATAAAATTAAATCAGGAGAAACTTTTGATAAAATATTAAAATTATATTCAATAAATAGTGAGGAAATCATAGAAATAAAAAAAAATCTTTTAACAAAAGTCAATTTAGATGAATTAAATACAAGACAAAGTATTCAATTTAGCTTGGATCAAACTAGTAACAAAATTAAAGAGTTTATTTTTCAAATTTCTAGTACAGAAAAAATTTATTTAAAAAAAAATGTAGAGAATAATAAATTTAATCAAAAAATTTTAATTATAAAATTAGCTAAGAAAATTATTTATAAAGAAAATATAATTTTACAGAGTCTTTACAAGGCTGCAACAGACCAAAACATACCCCCCAATACTATAGTTGAGTTTGCTAGGATTTATGGTTTCCAGGTAGATTTTCAAAGAGATATTAGAAAAAAAGATAAGTTTCAAATTATGTATGAGGTATTTTTAGATGAAGATAAGAAAATAATTGAAACTGGAAAAATTATTTATGCAAATCTTAAATTAAGTGGTCAAGAAAATTCACTGTACTACTTTGATGAAGAGGGTAGTGAGGGTCATTACGATCAAAATGGAAAAAGTATACAAAAGGCTTTGATGAAAACACCCATCAATGGTGCAAGACTTTCTTCATCTTTTGGAATTAGAAAACATCCTATTGATGGGTTTAATAAAATGCATAGAGGTACTGATTTTGCAGCACCAAGTGGAACTCCTATTATGGCATCAGGAAATGGAATAATTAAAAAAGCTGGTTGGTGTGGTGGTGGTGGAAATTGTGTTAAAATTAAACACAACTCAACCTATGAAACTATTTATGCACATATGTCTAAATTTGCACGAGGGATTAAGAATGGAGTTAGAATAAAACAAGGTCAAATAATTGGCTACGTAGGGTCCACAGGAAAGTCGACTGGTCCACATTTACACTATGAAGTTGTCATTAATGGGAAAAAAGTTAACTCACAAAAACTGAAATTACCCTCTGGCAAAATCCTAAAAGGAAAAGAAAGAAAAATCTTTGAGACAAAAAAGATCAGGTTAAATGTGCTTAAATCTGAAAAAATTATTGGCTTAAATTAATTTGCTTCAGGCTGTGATTTAGCTACTTTTTTTACTTTAACTATATCTTTTTCTTTGTCTTTTTCTTTGTCTTTTTCTTTGTCTTTTTCGGTTACACCCTCATTCACTACTTCTTCTTCTTTAGTGGGCTCTACTTTTGCAGTTAAGTCCTCATTTAAGTCTTTATTTTCATTATACTTCGCTTTTCTGAAGCTCTCCTGTTCATTCATAATTCTTGTAAAATGATCTGCATGCTGGAAGTAGTTTTCAGATAAAACTCTATCTTCATTTGCTAGAGCCTCTCTAGCCATTTCATTATATTTTTCAATTAACTTTGGTGCATTATGATTGTTCCTACCAGGAACACTTCTTTTGAAAGAATTGTTATTTGAAAATTTTGAACCTTCTTCGCTTCTTCTAAATGGAGGTCTTCTGTTATTGTTGTTATTGCTCCTAAATGGAGGTCTTCTGTTATTATTGTTACTTCTAAATGTTACCATATGTTTAATTTGTTATATTTAAATTTTAGTGCTGATTATACAGCGATCATTATTTCCATAATCTTTTATGGCCTTGTTTATATAAAAACCTTTTTGTTTTAATAAATTAATTACTTTATTTTTTTGATCAAAACCTATCTCTAAAATAAATTTACCATTTTTTTTAATCAGTTCAGACGACTTAATTATTACTTTTCTGATTTCTGATAAGCCATCTAATCCACCATCAAGTGCTAGTTTCGGTTCAAAATTAACAACATCTTTTTCCAAATATTTTAAATCAAGTTTATTAATATAAGGAGGATTAGAAACAATTAAATCATATTTGCCTTGAACAAATTTGTCAACATCTGATTTAAAAAATTTAACTCTAGTATTAACTTTAAGGCTTATTGCATTTATTTTGCTTATATTTAAGCAGTTTTTGCTTATATCAATTCCAGTACCATAAAAATCATTTCTTTCTTTTAGTACAGATAAGAGGATACATCCTGATCCAACTCCAATATCTAGGATATTCATTTTTCTTTTATTCTTGGTCACCTTTAGTATTTGCTCTACTATTAACTCTGTATCTGGCCTTGGTATCAAAGTATCTTTTGTAACATAAAACTCATATTTCCAAAAATTTTTTTTATTAGTCAAGTATGCAATTGGTTTGCCATAAGAACGGTTGATTATTAATTTTTTAAAATCTTTAAAATTTTTCTCTCTTAAATCTTTATTATTATTCAAAATAATATACTTTCTGTCTTTACCGATTGCTTTAGCCATTAAAATTTCAGAGTCTAGTTGTGCAGATTCAATATGTTTACTTTTTAATATATTTTTACCTTCATTGAGAGCCGTTAGTATATCCATCTATTTATAAGTTACTTAAACTTTCTTCTTGTGCCCGCAATGTTAAACTTTCAACCATTTCATCAAATGCCTCGCCCTCTAAAAACTCTTCAAGTTTATGGAGAGTGAGATTAATACGATGATCTGTTACCCTTCCTTGTGGAAAATTGTATGTTCTTATTCTTTCGGACCTGTCTCCAGTTCCTATTTTACTTTTCCTATCTTGCGACCTTTCATTTTCTATTCTTGATCTCTCTAATTCATAAAGTCTTGATCTCAAAATTAACATTCCTTTTGCTTTGTTTTTATGCTGTGATTTTTGATCTTGTTGAGATACAGATAATCCAGTTGGGATATGGGTAATTCTAACAGCACTATCCGTTGTATTAACCGACTGTCCACCCGGACCACCCGCTCTGAAAACATCTATACGCAAATCAGAATCATTTATTTTTATATCTACTTCTTCAGCTTCTGGCAAAACAGCAACTGTAGCTGCAGATGTGTGTACTCTACCTTGAGTTTCAGTATCTGGAACTCTCTGAACACGATGAACTCCACTCTCATACTTTAAAGTTGAATAAATATTCTTTCCTCTAATTGATGCAATAACTTCTTTAAGTCCACCAGCTTCACTTTGCGACATACTTATTAGTTCTAATTCCCACTTTTTTTTGTGACTAACTTTTTCATACATTTTAAAAAGATCTGAAGCAAATAAACTTGCTTCTAATCCTCCTGTACCTGCTCTGATTTCTATAATTGCATTTTTTTTATCTGCTTCATCTTTTGGTAATAAAAATAGTTTTAATTTTTTTTCTATTAATTCATTTTCGAGCTTCAGATCTTCTAATTCAGTTTGAGTCATTATTTTAAATTCCTCATCACTATTCGGATCCTCTAAAAAAATTTCTAAATCTTTTTTTTCACTTTCGTATGAAAAATATTTTTTTGTATCGTCAATTACCTCGTTCAAATCTGAGTATTCTTTTGACTTTTCAGCAAAAAATTTCTTATCTACTTCACCTGATGATAATTCTTTTTCCAATAAAGAATGTTTAGAAATTAAATCTTCAATAGTTTTTAGGGGTATCATTATAGTTTTTTATCTAGCTCAGCGGCTTTTTTTTCTACTTGCCTTATAACTTCGTCTATAATGTCATCAGTTAGTACTTTTTCAGATTGAATGCCAGACAAATAAAGCATATTGTTACCTTTTCCACCCCCAGTAATTCCTATATCTGTCATTGCCGCTTCTCCAGGTCCATTAACTACACATCCAATTATTGACAATGTTACTGAAGTTTTTATATGAGAAAGTTTCTCTTCTAGAATTTTTACTGTATTTATTACTGGAAATGCTTGTCTAGCACAAGATGGACAAGAAATTATTTTTACCCCTCTATTTCTTAAATTCAAAGATTTTAATATTTCATTTCCTATCTTAATTTCTTTTGGTGGGTCGTCTGATAATGAAATTCTTATAGTGTCCCCAATTCCATCCATCAAAAGGGATCCTAATCCAATAGACGATTTTATACTTCCTGAAATAAAACTGCCTGCTTCAGTAATTCCTAGATGTAAAGGATAATCACAAACTTCAGATAACTGCCTATAGGCTGCAATTGATAAGAAAACATCTGAAGATTTTACACTCACCTTAAAGTTAAAAAAATCTTGATCTTCTAAAATTTTGATATTTCTCAATGCACTTTCCACTAAAGCTTCTGGACAAGGTTCTTTAAATTTTTCTAAAATATCTTTCTCTAATGATCCAGCATTAACTCCAATTCTTACAGAACAATCATTATTTTTTGCTGCACTTAAAACTTCATGTATTTTTATTTTATCACCTATATTTCCTGGATTAATTCTTAAACATTTTGCACCACTTTCAGCTGCCTCTACTGCTCTTTTGTAATGAAAGTGTATATCAGCAACAATAGGAATTGAAACGTGATCAACTATTTTTTTGAGTGCTGCAGTAGACTCTTTGTCTGGACATGAGACTCTTACAATATCCGCACCTTCTTCAGCAATATCATTAATTTGATTAATTGTAGCTTTAACATCTGTTGTTAAGGTGTTTGTCATAGATTGAACAGATATTGGATTATCACCACCAATTTTAACATTCCCAACACTAATCACTTTTGTTTTTTTTCGTTTAATATCTCTAAAAGGTCTTACATTCATTTATTTAATCTAATTTAAACTCTTTATGGAGCGCTGCTATAGCTTTTTTAATATTTGTAGTTGATATCAGAACAGAAATTTTTATTTCTGATGTCGAAATTACCAGAATATTGATTTTTTTAGAGGCTAGTGCTTGAAACATTCGATAAGTTATACCCGGTGTTGTAATCATCCCCACTCCTATAATTGAAACTTTTGAAACATTTTTGTCAAAAGATATTTTTTTGTAAGAAATTTTTTTATTTTGCCTAATTAGTTTTTCAGTTTTTTTTGAATCATCTGAGTTAATTGTAAACGTTAAGTCAGTTTCTTTTCCATTTAAAGAAATATTTTGAATAACCATATCAACATTTATTAAATTTTGAGATAGTGGTTTAAAAATTGAAGCTGCAACCCCAGGCTTATCTTTAACACCCACAATTGTGATTTTAGCGTCATTTTTAGTTGAAGAAATTCCAGTAATTATTTGATCACTAAAAGCTTTTTTAGAACCTGCAATTAATGTTCCAGATTTATTAACAAACGAAGATTTAACTTGAATATCAATATTGTTCAATTTCGCGTCCTGAACTGATGTTGGCTGCATTACTTTAGATCCTAAGGACGCCATTTCAAGCATTTCGTCATAAGAAATTTTTTTTATTTTCTTGGCTTTTTTATGCTGTTTGGGATCAGTTGTATAAACTCCATCTACATCTGTATAGATTATACATTCATCAGCTTTAATAAATTTTGATAACATGATAGCTGTTGCATCAGAACCGCTTCTTCCAATAGTTGTTAATCTATATTTATCATTAACACCTTGAAAACCAGTGATGATTGGAATACCTCCTATTTTTAAATATTTTTGTAATTCCTTAACTACAACTTTAGTAATTCTGGCACCTGAATGAGGACCTTCCGTTATAATTGGAATTTGCCATGACAACCAAGATCTAGCTTTAAAACCAATATGTTTCAATCTACCAGCAATCAAAGCACACGAAGCCTGTTCCCCAGTAGAAACCAAGACATCATATTCTGCTTTATCAAAATTATTACTAATTAATTTTGTTTTATTAACTAAATCATTAGTGACACCACTCATTGCAGAAGAGATTACCACAATCTTATTTTTTTTCTTTTTGTAGAGTGAAATAATCTTACAAACTTGTTTGATTCTTTCAATACTTCCTACTGATGTCCCACCAAATTTTAATACTATAGTTTTCATTGATCTATTTTAATTAACAAAATTTAATTAATATTTGATAAAATACATCTTAATTGCTATGTCAACTAATTATCTAATATGAATAGTATAAATAAAAAAGAAATAGAGAAATTTTCAAAAATTGCTGAGGAATGGTGGAATCCGAAAGGAAAATTCAAACCTTTACATAAATTTAACCCTATAAGAATCAAATATATTAAAGAAAATATAATTCTCAATTTTAAATTAAAAAACAAAAAAAGACCCCTTGAGAGAATTGATGTTTTAGATATTGGTTGTGGTGGTGGATTACTATCTGAGCCAATGCAAAGATTGGGTGCAAATGTTGTTGGAATTGATGCTTCTAGTAAGAATATTAATATTGCGAAATTGCATGCAAAAAAAAATAATCTTGCTATAAAATATTTTTGTACATCACCTGAAAATCTTAAAGTTAATAAAAAATTTGATGTAATTTTAAATATGGAAGTAATTGAACATGTGGAGGATGTAAGTTTTTTTTTAGAATCATGTTCTAAGTTGCTTAAAAAAAATGGTTTAATGTTTGTAGCTACTATTAATAAAACACTAAAATCATATATATTTGCTATTGTTGGTGCTGAATATATTTTAAGATGGTTACCTATTGGAACTCATGAATGGGAAAAATTTATAAAACCCGAGGATCTCATAAAAATTTTAAAGAAAAATAATTTAACCTTAAATAAACTAGATGGAATGAATTTTAACATAATTAATGATGAATGGAGCATTACCGAAGATACATCCATAAACTACATAGCAAAATTTATAAAAGCTTAGTTATCCTTATTCTCTACCCAGGGTATCGTTTGAATGTCTATACCTTCCTCACTTAATTCTTTAAGATCTTTTTGAGAGGCATTACCGTAAATACCTTTTGTTTTTTTTTTATTTTCATAGTGAATAGATCTTGCCTCATAAGCAAAATTTTCCCCAACATATTCAAAATTATTTTTTATAAATTTTTGATATTTGTTGATAGTTTTTTTAATAATTTCATATTTTTTTGATTCAAAATTATTTTTTGAATTATCTTTAGTGCTTATCAGTTTTGGAGCCATTAAGGTTTTTTCAATCTTACGTGAACTACAATTATGACAATTTAAAAATTTATTCTTTTTTAATTTTTCATATTCATTGGAAGAAGCAAACCAACTATCAAAAATAATTTCACAATCTTTACAGAATAATCTATATTTAATCATTATGGATAAGTAACAACTTAAACAAAAATTTCAATACTGTTAACTTCTATAACTAGTATTAATATCAATATATTTTTTTGTTAAATCCATTGTATAAGCTGTGAAGTTTTTTGATCCTGTTGAAATTTCAACAACCAGATCAATTTTTTCATTTTTCATATAGTTTGCGGTTTTTTTTTCATCATAACTTTGATGTAATATTCCATTTTGCACTATTCTCAAGTCACCAAATTTAATTGATAATTTTTTTAAATTTATATTTGGTCCAGCCTTGCCAATGGCCATCACTATTCTTCCCCAGTTAGGATCCTCACCAGCTATTGCAGTTTTAACTAAAGGAGAATTGGCTATTGAAAAAGCAATTTTTTTTGCATCTATTTCTGTTTTGCAGTTTTTTACATTCACTGTAATAAATTTAGTAGCACCCTCACCATCAGCTACAACACGTTTTGCTAAATTTAATAAAACTTTATTTAAAGCATTATCAAAACTTTTTATTTTTCTGTCTTTTAAATTCTTAATTGAAGAATTTTTTACTTTTCCAGTGGAAAAAATAGAAACCATATCATTAGTGCTTGTATCTCCATCACATGTGATGGCATTAAAAGTTGTAAAAATATTTTTTTTTTAATAATTTATTCAAAATGTCATTAGAGAGTGTGGCATCAGTAAATATGTATGCCAATGTAGTTGCCATGTTTGGATGTATCATGCCTGATCCTTTGGCAATTCCATATATTTTTATCTTTTCATTTCCAATTTTACATTCCTCCATAGCTAATTTAGGTTTTGTATCGGTTGTCATAATTCCGAGTGCAGCCTTCATCCAAATAAATTTATTTTGTATATAATTAATTTTATTAATTAAATTAGGGATTTGAGTAATTATTTCATTTTCAGGAAATATTTCTCCTATCGTGCCTGTGCATCCAAAAAAAATTTCATTAGCACTAATCTTTTTTGGAGTATCTTCGTCTTTTTTTTGTTTTTCTGTTAGTTGTTTGGAGGTTAGATCTGCAATATTTCTTAAACTTTGATAGCCTTGCTTGCCCGTAAAAGCATTTGCATTTCTAGTATTAACAATCAGAGAGTAGATTTTTTTATTTTTTTGATTTAAATTCCACTTTATATTCTCCGATAAAATTTTTGACTGCGTGTAAACAGAGGCATAATTTGCCCCATCTCTAAAATAGAACATTGTCAAATCATCTCTGTTATCCTTATACAAATTTGCACTTACAACTGATATTGATAGACCATCAATATGATCTAAATCCTGAAAATCAATCATTTTAGTCTTTTTTGCTTTTGAAGATAAAAAATTTATTAAATTTATTCCCATAGTATTTAAAATAATTATTTAATACATATATTAAAGCATATAATTAAAGAATAAATCAAAAACTAATGTTTAACCCTCTAAATCTAATTTCAAAATTTATAAAATCTAGCAATCAAAAAGAGCTTGATAGGATTAAAGAAGTGGTAAATGTGATAAATTCCATGGAAGAAAATGTTAAAAACCTACAAGACTCAGATTTTCCAAAGAAAACTCTAGAATACAAAGAGCAAATAAAACAAGGTAAAACTTTGAATCAATTGCTACCTGAGGTATTTTCTTTGGTTAGGGAGGCTTCAAAAAGAACGCGTAACGAGCGTCATTATGATGTTCAAATGATTGGTGGAGTTGCTCTTCATGAGGGAAAAATTGCTGAAATGAGAACCGGTGAAGGAAAAACATTAACAATCACTCTTGCAGCATATTTGAATGCACTTGATGAAAAGGGTGTTCATATAGTTACAGTTAATGATTATTTAGCAAAAAGAGATTCTATCGAGATGGGTCAAATATATAATTTTTTAGGCTTAACTTCTGGCTATATCAACAATGATCAGAATGATGAGGAAAGAAAGAAAAATTATAATTGCGATATAACTTATGCAACTAACAGTGAGCTAGGTTTTGACTACTTAAGAGATAATATGAAGTTTTCAAAACTAGAAATGGTTCAAAGGGAGCATTTTTTTTCAATAGTTGATGAAATTGACTCTTGTCTAATCGATGAGGCTAGAACTCCTTTAGTAATTTCAGGGTCAGCTGATGATAGAACTTATCAGTATCTTGCTATAGATAAGTTAATCAAACACTTGAATAAAAAAGACTATGAAATTGATGAGAAAGATAAAAATATTCTTTTAACTAATGATGGAATAAATAATGTTGAGAGGATTTTTACTGATGCGGGAATATTAAAAAACAACAATTTTTATGACCCTGAAAATTTAAGTTTAGTACACCATGTTAATCAGGCTCTTCGTGCAAACCATTTATTTGAAAAAGGGAAAGACTACATAGTTAAGGATGAAAGTTTAAAAATTATTGACGAACTAACAGGTAGAATACTTGAGGGAAGAAGGTTTGGTGATGGATTACATCAGGCACTTGAAGCAAAAGAAAAAATAAAAATACAACCTGAAAATCAAACTTTGGCATCCATAACATATCAAAATTATTTTAAGCTTTATCAAAAAATATCTGGTTGTACTGGGACTGCCGCAACTGAAGCTGAAGAATTTTTTGAAATATATGATTTACAGGTTGTGGTAATACCAACTAATAAAAAAATGATTAGAGAAGATTTTAATGATCAAATTTTTAGAACTGAAAATGAAAAAAATGATGCTGTTATACTCAAAATAACAGAATGTCATAAATTAGGACAACCAATTTTAGTTTTTACTTCCAGTATTAATAAGTCAGATATTTATTCAAAACTTTTAAACAAAAAAAATATTAAACATGTAGTTTTAAATGCAAAAAATCATGAAAATGAAGCAGAAATAATAGCTAACGCAGGTAAAGAAAGGTCTGTAATTATTACAACAAGCATATCAGGAAGAGGTGTTGATATCCAATTAGGTGGTAAAAAGGGCCTAATACCAACTAATCAATTAGTTTTAGATAAAGAAAAAATTAAATCTCTAGGAGGGTTGTTTGTAATTGGTACAGAGAGAATGGAATCTCGACGTGTCGATAATCAAGCAAGAGGTAGATCTGGTCGTCAAGGTGATGAAGGTAGTTCAATTTTCTATGTAAGTCTTGAGGATGATCTAATGAGAATTTTTGGCTCAGAATCTATGAATAATATGTTACAAAAATTAGGTCTTAAAGATGGTGAAAGTATAGACCATCCATGGATCAATAAAGCATTGGAAAGAGCTCAACAAAAAGTTGAGGCAAGAAATTTTGATATTAGAAAAACTTTAATTAAATTTGATAATGTACTTAATGATCAGAGACATGTAATTTTCTCACAGAGAAAAGATGTAATGAATACTAAAAATGTCTTTGAATATTCAGATGAATTCTTAAAAGAGATAATTGAAAATATTATTAAGTTAAAAGTACAAAAATTATCAGATCCAAAAAATAATGAATTTGATAATCGTCTTAAATTAATAGTTGGAAAAAGTTTTGATGATTCAGAAATAGATAGTTTAATTTCCTTAAAAGATAATGATTTAAAAGAAAAAATTATTAGTAGATTTGCAGAGACAAGAAATGAAAGAATTAAGCTTTTAGGTGGAGATCACGCAAAAGAAATTGAAAAAAGAGTATTACTTCAGTCAATAGATTTAAATTGGAAATCACATATTCAATATTTAGAACAATTGAGACAAGTAATAGGTCTCAGATCCTATGGTCAAAGAGACCCTCTGATTGAATATAAGAAAGAAGCATTCGACTTATTTGAAAACCTTCTTAATAAATTAAAATTAGATTTTATAACCATTCTTATAAATTTAAAGGTTGTTAAAGAGTCTGCTCAAGAAAAGGAAGACATTAGAGCAACAACAATAGATTCAAAACATAAAGGTAAAAAAATAGGAAGAAATGAAATATGTTTTTGTGGCTCAGGTAAAAAATTTAAACACTGTTGCGGATCACTATAAATTTTTATAACAAGTTTAAAATAGAAACTACCAATATCAAGCCAATAATAGTTGCTGAAATTAAGAATTTTTTTGAATTTACAATTTTATTAAAATTGCTATTTCTGTTTGTTAATGTGCTTAAATCATCAGAATTATTCACAAAACCTTTGTCTCTTCCAATTTTTAAAAACTTATTTTTTCTTTCATTCATTATTTCCTCTGAGGGCATATCTTTAAAATATTCTAGGTTTTTAGAAATAGAGTCACGAAGATTATCTAGCATCAAGTCTCTATCTCTATGAGCTCCTCCAAGAGGTTCAGGAATTATTTCATCTATAATTTTAAGTTCTAAGAGATCCTTTGCAGACAACTTCATAGCTCTTGCAGCATCAAGCATTTTTTTAGGGTCTCTCCATAGAATTGTTGCACAGCCTTCTGGAGATATTACTGAATAAATAGAATTTTCTAACATAATTACTTTATTGGATGACGCCAAAGCAATCGCACCTCCAGAGCCTCCTTCTCCAATAATAACTGCCAAAGTAGGAACTTTTAATTCCATACAACATTCAATTGACTTTGCTATTGCTTCGGCTTGACCTCTTTCTTCAGCTCCAACTCCTGGGTATGCGCCCGGCGTATCTATAAAAGAAATAATTGGAATGTTAAATTTATTTGCTAAATTCATTAATCGAATTGTTTTTCTGTAACCTTCTGGTCTCATCATTCCAAAGTTTCTTTCAATTCTTGATTCTAAATTTTCTCCTTTTTCTTGTCCTATTACCAATACTGAATTACCATTAAATTTGGCAAGTCCTGTAATAACAGCCTTATCTTCTCCATAATGTCTATCACCAGCCAAAGGTATAAAATCCTCAAATAAATTATCAACAAAAAATTTTGATTTTGGTCTATCCTCATGCCTTGCAACTAAGGTTGTTTGCCATGGATCAAGGTTTGAGTAAATTTCTTGTAATTTTTTATCTATCTCCTCTTGAGACTCAGAAATTTTTTTTGTATCTACTTCTGAAAGCCCATCTTGATTATATGGATCTTTTAGCTTTTCTATTTCGACTTCTAAATTTTTAATATCAGTTTCAAAACTTAAATAATTTTTCATATGAATAAATTTAATTATTAATTAATTAACAAAAAAGGCAATAAAAAGTTTTAAAAAATTTATATTTGACTTAATTATATTAACAAGTACTCTTCTTTATATCGGGAGAGACTAGATATATTAGCGCCGAAGGAGCAACTACCCCGGAAACTCTCAGGCAAAAGGACCGATAATAGACATAACACTCTGGAAAGAGATTTAATCTCGCCGTTGGAGCAAAAACTCTCAGGCAAACATACAGATGGGGTAAAATGAGTGCTATGAAAGAACAATATACAAAAATACACAATCTATCAGTTTCTA
>MDTF01009196.1_pt1 | contig 12901 bp, 12 predicted proteins | sample 811191 | NCBI WGS metagenome assembly MDTF01 (sample SAMN05326649, study PRJNA326480) | marine metagenome | isolation source: seawater | place: Southern Ocean | collected 2011
CCATTTCATTTCTTTAACTCTTTCTTTTTCAGAAATAGTTGAAAGACTGAATTCACCTTTAGCTAAGTCAGTAATTGCATCTGAGTATGCAGATGAAATTACTAATGAGTAAGTAACAGCAACTGCAAGAATAGTTTTTAATTTATTAAACATATTTTCCTTTGTTGAAGTTAATTAATTGATTTACTTGTTTTTAATGATGGATTAAAACTCAAAATGAACTTTATGTAAAGCACCTTTAGCACTAATAATTGGGGGTAAAATTAAAAAAATTCAATCTTAGATTGTCTTTGTTAACGTTTTCTTGATAGCTAAAGACCACCCTTTGACTAAACTGTTCCTAAGCTTAGAATTAATTTTAGGTTTAAAACTTTTATCTAAATGCCAATTTTTTGAAATATCTTTTAAAGATTTGTAAACACCGATATGAAGACCTGCCATAAACGCTGCGCCTAGAGCTGTTGTTTCTTGAACTTTTGGTCTCAAAACTTTTATATCAATTACATCAGATAAAAATTGCGAAAACCAATTGTTCATTACCATTCCTCCGTCAACTTTGACAAGCTTTGGTTTTAAACCATCGTGCTTCATAGCTTCGAACAGGTCATATGTTTGATAGGCAACTGATTCAATAGTAGCTCTAATAATTTCTTTTGGCCCAGTGTCTCTTGTAAGACCACTCAAAACACCTCTGGCATTTGCGTCCCAATAAGGTGCTCCAAGTCCTGTAAAAGCTGGAACAAGATAAATACCGTTGTTGTCTTTCATTGATTTTATAATTTTTTCTGTTTCAGATGCTTTTTTAATAAACATCATCTTGTCTCTTAACCACTGAACTCCTGCTCCAGCAATAAATATTGAACCTTCCATTGCATAAGTTGTTTTACCTTTGATACGATAAGCAATAGTTGTGAGTAATCTGTTCTTTGAATATATAATTTTTGAACCAGTATTAAGCAGCACGAAAGCACCTGTTCCGTAAGTACTCTTTAAAGACCCAGGTTCAAAACAACATTGTCCAATTGAAGCTGCTTGTTGATCACCTACTACACCGGTTATTGGAATTGATTTACCTGTGATTGATGAATTAGTTGAACCAAAATCATCAGAACTATCTTTAACTTGTGGTAAGATGTTTTTTGCTATCTTTAGAAGTTTTAAAATTCCATCATCCCATTTATTTGATGAAATATTGTAAAGCATAGTTCTACTAGCGTTCGTTGCATCCGTTGCATGAACGTTTCCTTTTGTAAGTCTCCATATTAAAAAAGTATCAATTGTTCCGAATAATAGTTGCTTTTTCTTCATCAGATTTTTTGCTAAAGGAATATTTTCTAGAACCCATTTTACTTTTGTGGCGGAGAAATAAGGGTCAATTAATAAACCAGTTTTATTAAATATAAGTGTTTCTTTATTGTTGTCTCTTAATTTTTTACAGAACGATTCTGTACGTCTGTCCTGCCAAACTATTGCTTTGTAAACTGGTTTGCCAGTTTTTTTGTTCCATAAAATAGTTGTTTCTCTTTGATTTGTAATTCCAATAGTTAAAACCTGGCCTTTTAGTTTATTAGCTTTATTGATTACATCAACTAATGTTTTTTTTGTAGTATTCCAGATTTCTTCAGGATCGTGTTCTACCCATCCGCTTTTAGGAAAGTATTGTGTAAACTCTTTTTGTGATGAATAAATTGGTTTTCCTTGTAGGTTAAATAAAATTGATCTACTTGACGTGGTTCCTTGATCAATCGAGATAATAAATTTCTTCATTATTAGTTAAAATATTGCCATTCTAATTCTAGTTTCTTATCTTCTATTATGGCGTTAATCATACCAAGCATTAAAGGTAATTTTTTCTTATCAAAATCTTCATTTACTTTTTTTCCAATCTCAATAGCTAGATCTGCTCCTTCTACAGTAACTTTTTCCATTTTAGTTTTTTTTGCTTCGGAAAATATCATTCCATCCCCAATATAAGAACCCATTTTACTATTTCTTCCACCTCCAGAACTTACATATAAATCTCCAAGACCGGCTAGTCCTTTTACAGTTTCTTTTTTTCCTTTTAAATGTTCTACAAATATTTCCATCTCTTGAACAGATTGTTTTATTAATGCGGAAGCGGTATTTAGATAATTTTTTTCCCTAATTTCTTCAGAAACATTGGTGCTACACAAACCTTTGGCAGCTCCAACTGCCATTGAAAAAATATTTTTTATTGCTGCTGAAACTTCAACTCCATTTAAATCATCAGAGTGTGAGGTATGATAATAATTTGTATTTAATAAAGATGCTATTTTTTTTGAAATTAAAATATCTTTATTGGCAATAACTACACTGCTGTGTACTCTATTAGCTAAACCGGTTGCGAGACATGGTCCGCCCACAGCAGATATATTTACTTCTTTTATTCCTTTTTCAAAAAGCAATCTTTCTAGTTTATCAACTAATAGCTCGTAATTGTTTTCGTGAATGCTCAAGCCCTTAGTTAGCATAAGCAAATTAGGAAGTTTTTTGTCCTTATAAACACGATGAAGCTGCTCTGAAACCCACTCGATCCCTTTCGAACTGATGCCTAAAACTATTAAATCTACACCAGAACTTAAAATTTTATCAAAATTTTCAAATTTGCTTAAGTTTATAGTTTCTGGAATATTTATGTTAAGGGCTGGGTGAAGTCTTTTGTTTCTATTAATCGTATCAATAAAATCATTCTCTAGATGTGTTCCTACAATATTAATATCATGATTGTTGTCTAAACAAGGAAAAGAAAAGGCTGTTCCCATTGCACCCGCGCCGATTACTACAATCTTGGACATAAATTAATTCCTTCCGATAGCTTTTTTGATAATTAAAAAAAGTGATATTAACTCAATTTTTCCTAGAACCATAAATAATATTATAAATAATTTAGATGATGTTAGTAATTCTGAAAAGTTAACTTCGTCTAAGCCATAGAGGCTAGAATTTACAGTATTGGTAACCGTTAGAATAGAAAGCTTAAAAGAATTTTCAAAATTGAGTCGATCTATTGCTAGTACGCTAGATAAAATAAAAATACTTATAAAAAAACAAATAAAGATTAAAAAAGAAGAGTTTAAATTTGCATTATTGATTTTACTATCAGTTTTTAAAATTCTCCGATCAATTATGACATTTGGCGTAACAAGTTTAAAGAGTTCAATAATTGTAGATTTAAAAAGAATATATATACGAATAAATTTAATTCCTGTTGAATTTGAAATTAAAGATCCTCCAATAATAGTTGAAAATATGAAAAATAAGTAGAAGTTTTTTGGTGGTTCGTAAAAAGATATACCAGAATTGCTAACGCTGCTTACAACGCTAAAAAAAATATTTAAAAAAGTAGTTTTTTCTATTGAGATAAAAAGTATTAAACTAAAGAAAAATATACCTCCTAAAATTATAATATCTTCATGATGTCTTTTAATATTATTAGAATAAGAAAAAAGACTATAAAAAAAATAAATATTTAAAGCTGAAAAGATTAAAGCAAGAGTTAATATAATTTTTTGTGAAGTGAACTTAATAATATCAGATAGTTCATTTGTAGGTAAAAAAGCACCCGCAGAACTAGTTGTCATAGCTAAATTCAAACTATTAAAAAGCCTAATACCTGAAAAATTAAATAAAATAAAAATTAAAGCTGTTAAGAAAGAGTAAAGAAAAAAGACTTTTATAATAATTTTTTTTGTGTCTTTAAAAAGATTGTTTGCTTTGTCTGGATTGTAAACAAGGTGTGTTAATTTATAATCATTTTTAAAATTTGAAAAAATAAGTATTAAAAAAATTAAAAAAAATAAACCACCAATCCAGTGTGATGTTGACCTCCAAATAAGTAATGTTGGGTCTAAAAATTTAACATTTGTAAAAACTGAAAATCCAGTTGTTGTTAAGCCTGATACCGCCTCAAAAAAAGAATCAATAAAAGGTATCTGGTAATAGCTGAAATAATAAGGAATAGAAATTAATAGAGAAATAAAAATGTAAACAGTGAAAATTAAAAATAGCTGTTCGTGAAAATTAATATTTTTTTCCGCATTCTTACTGGTAAAATAAAACGAAATAGCAAAAACCAATGAAATAAATAATGTTAGTAAGTAAGAATCTAAATTTAAATAATGATCAAAATAAGCGGAATAAAGAATATTAACAAAAGAAAGAATAGACACGGGCCAACAAGATAGGCCCAGATAGTAAGATATGCCTTTAAAATTCATATTTAAATAGAACTAATTCTAAATATGCTTTCAACTTCTTTTAAAAGTTCTCTTTTTGCAAGGAACACAACAAGATCATCTTTTTCAAACACGAAATCTGATCTTGGTATAATTACTTTTTCAGCTCTTAGAACGGCTCCTATTCTAATATGTTCTGGTAAATTAGAGTCTCTTAGTGATTTATTAAGTAGTTCAGATTTTTCTAAAATCTCAGCTTCAATAAATTCGTATTCTCCGTCTAACACTGAATAAACTGTCTCAATAGTTCCTTTGTGAACATGTTCCATGATTCTAGACACTGTAGTCATACGAGGATCGACAAGGTCGTCAATATTTAATGATTTTTGTAACAGGCTATAGTTAGATTTATTTACTATAGCGATAGTACGTTTTGATGGAGAGTATTTTTCAGCCAAAACGCACACCATAATATTATCTTCATCATCATTAGTAAGGGCTAAAATTGTTTCCATTTCTTCTATATTTGCTTCTTTTAATATTTCTTCATCAAGGGCATCTCCACATATTACAATGGAAGAACTTAATTCGTTCGCAATGATTTCTGCTCTTTCCTTATTTTTCTCTATTATTTTTACTCTAGATCCTTCAAAGTTTGATTCTAATAATTTAGCTAAATTTAAACCAATATTTCCACCTCCAACAATAAGTATTTTTTTTGCAACTTTTTCTTCATGGCTAAAAGCTTTCAAAATTTGTGTGATTTGATCGGCACTAACAACTACATAAGCTTTATCGCCCGCTAAAAGTTGGTCAGTTTTTTTTAAAAAAATGAACTTACTTTCTCTTACCGCTCCAACAATGTTAGCTTTAAAGTCAGGAAATTTTTCAGTTAAGTTTTTTAATGACAAATTGATAATAGAAGAATCTTTTTTAACTAAAACTTCTAAGACTTTAATTTTTCCTTCTGCAAACGGTACGTTATCAAGTGCTCCTGGAGCCTCTAATTTTCTAAAAAGGGATTTAGCTACCTCTGCTTCTGGTGAAATGATTACATCTATTGGTAAGTTAGATTTATTATAAAGTTTACTCCATTTACCCTCTAAAAACTCTTGAGATCTAATTCTTGCAATTTTTTTATTAACATTAAATAAGCTATGCGCTAGCTGACAAATAATCATATTTGTTTCGTCATTCTTTGTTACGGCTATAATCATATCAGTGTTAGCAGCACCTGCATTTTCGAGAACTGATGGAAAGGTTGCTCTGCCCACTATTCCTTTTACATCCTGAGTTTCATTTATTTTTTTTATATCGTCTGACGATTGATCAACAACAGTTACTGAATGACCTTGTGCAGATAATTGTTTGCTTATTGAAAAGCCAACCTTACCAGCGCCACATATAATTATATTCATAATTAGTTGAGACCTTTTATGCCTAAAGATTTTAACTTTCTATGAAGCGCTGATCTTTCCATGCCAATAAAATCAGCTGTTTTAGATATATTTCCTTTATTTTTTTTTAATTGATTTCTTAAGTAATTTATTTCAAACTGCTCTCGAGCTTCTTTAAGTGGATAGGCTAAAGTATTATTTAATAAGCTTTCGTCATCTTCTAAAGCTTCTGGATTTCCTTTTAAAATATCTGTAAGTAGTTTATTTGTATTTTTCTTGTCTTCATGCATAGAAAGAATAGTCACTCTTTCTATCAAATTTCTCAATTCTCTAATATTACCAGGCCAATTGTAGCTGTACAATAAATCATTATTCTCATCTATTTCAGCTTCCTGGACACCATTAATTTCAGCAATTTTATTTTTAAAATATTTTATTAATAAAGGTATATCCTCTGTTCTTGATTGCAGTGGTGGCATGTGAATTGGCACTACATTTAATCTATGGTAAAGATCTTCTCTAAATTTTTTTTGTTCAATAAGTTTTTTTAAATCTTTAGTAGTAGAAGATATAATGCGAATATTGACATCAATATTCTTTGTTCCATTAGTTCTTTTAAATTTTTGATCAATAAGTGTTCTCAAAATATTTGACTGTATATCAAAAGGTATTTCTGAAACTTCATCTAAAAGTAAAGTTCCAAGATTAGCTTTTTCTAAAACACCGTAATCAATGTCGCCATTTTCATATTCCATACCAAATAATTGTTTTTCGTATTTTGTTTCCTGAAGTAAAGCTGCGTTAAAAACTACAAATGGTTTATCAGCTCTCGATGAATTTTTGTGAATTTTTCTTGCCACAAGTTCTTTGCCTGTTCCTGTGTGACCAGTAATTAAAATCCTACTTTCGGCAGCAGCTAATTTTTCTATAGTTTTTTTAATTTTTAAAATTTCAGCACTTTCTCCTACAAGATCAAATGAGTGAAATAATTTACTTTCAGCATTATTTTTTTCTTTTTTAATGTCGGTAATTTCTATTGCTCGTTTTACGTAATTTAACAATTTTTCAGAAGTAAAAGGTTTTTCAACAAATTCGTAAGCACCTATTCTAATTGCTTCCACTGCTACCTGAACGTTGGCATGTCCTGAAATCATAATCACGGGTAAAGACCTATCTTTATTCATTAATAATTTTAATAAATCGATGCCATCTTTATCACCTTTATCTAATTTAATATCTACAATTGCTAAATTTGGCATTTTTTTGTTAATTTCATCAACTGCTTGTTTGTAGTTTGCGGCAGATCTTATAATGTAACCTTTTTCCTCTAGAATATTGCAAATCAAAAAACGTATGTCAGCATTGTCATCTATCACTAGAACTTCTGTTTTCATTTAATTAAATTTTTGGAAATACAATCATGGCTTTTACGCCAGGATTATTGTTAGAAATTGTTAATTCACTTTTATGTTCATTTATAATTTTGCTCACTATAGGAAGACCAAGTCCTGTACCCTCTTTTTTTGTTGTAAAATATGGTGTCATTATTTTTGAGGTATCTTGTATACCCACTCCATTGTCAACCAATGTAACTGTTATATAATCATTATTCTCATTAATTTCTATATCGATTTTACCTTTGAAAAGCTTGTCTTTTTCTTTTTTTTCAATGATTGAATCTTCTGAATTTTTTATAAGATTTATAAAAACTCTATACAACTGTTCCGTATCTCCATTTATGTTGTCGTTTTTTCCTGTCGATTTAACAAGAATTTCATTTTTAGAAGACATTTTATAAAAATCAACTGCCCTTTTAACAACAAGCCCTACTTGTATTTTTTTAAAAATAGGACTTGGCATCCTTGCGAAGCTTGAAAACTCATTAACTAAGTTTTCTATATCCTTAATTTGTCTGTTGATTGTAGATAGGTAATTTTTAAACTCATCTTGCCCATCGACAATTTTTTTATAAAATTTTTCTTGAAGTCTGTCTATTGATAATTGTATGGGCGTTAATGGATTTTTTATTTCATGTGCAAGTTTTCTAGCTACACTTTCCCAGGCGGCATAACGTTCTGCTATTAAAAGTTTATTTTGTTGTTTTTTTAATCTTTCTATCATGTTGTTAAAATTTTTATTTAACATCAGAAACTCTTCATCAGTTTCAGACTCAGGAACTGTACTGTCTAGAATGCCTTTGCTGATATTCTCAGAGGCTTTGATTAAATTTATTATGGGCTTAGTGAGCCTGTCCGCAAAAGAAATAGCTATAATTGTTGAAATAAATAAAAGTAAGCCTACAACTAAAATATAAATAATTACAAAAGTTATTTTTATCCCTAATTGCTTGTTCTCAATAGTGTAAAAAAAATTAACAGCTTGTTCTGTTTCGTTTAAATACTTAATAATTTCAGGATCAACATTTCTTGAAATAAATAGATAAGTATCAATTAGACTATTTAATTTAATCATTGCTGATGTTTTGCTCTCTACATTATTTTTAATTAACACCGGCACACCTACTTCGAGAGCTTTATTAATTTCTTCCTCAGAAGGTTTTATAAAGTTTTCTATATTTTCCGCATCGTAAAATATAATATTAGCAGAGCTATCAATTAAAAAAATGTCATCTATTCTTCGCAATAATTTCTCAGATCTTGCAATATTTTTAAACTTTTCAGGAAAAGAATAAAATAAAGCTGATGCTCTATTTAATCCTACGCTCATTAAAAAAACATCAGATTCAACTGTTTTTTTATTTTGTTCTAAATAATTTTTCGCAACATCGTATGAACTATTTACTGCTTTTATAATTCTTGAGTTAAAAAAATTTTCAAGTCCGTAATTAAAGATAAATAGAGAAAAAACTGCAATAAGAAAAGATGGGATAAAAGTAAATAAAGTAAAAAACGATATATAGCGTAGACTTGTTTGAGAGCCAATCTTTTTTTTCTTCGTTAAGAAATATAAGCTTGAACTTTTTTTAAATATTATAAACAAAAAGACAACAAGTAAAAATATGTCTAAAGTTAATAGAAGTTGTAATTTAATATTTAAAAAAGATAATAATTTAGGATTAATAAAGGCTAAAAATGTAAGTATACATAAGCCAATACAAATAATAGAAAGTAAAATGACTAATTTAAAATTTTTTAATTTATTAAACATATAAAAATATCAATAATTTATATAAACATAATATAGTCTAACTCAATGGGATTTTCTTTTATATTACTTGCAGGTGGAAATAGTAACCGATTTAAATCCAATCTACCCAAACCATACCATAAAATCGCAGGAAAAACTCTTATTGAAATATCAATTAGTAAAATCAAACAATTTAAGCAATTTAAAAAGTTAATTGTTGTTTACAATAAAAACCATTTAAAATTTTTAAAAAAAATTAATCTCAAAAATATTATTACTATTCGCGGTGGTAAGACTAGACAGCAGTCAACCTGTAATGCTTTAAATTATTTGCAAAAAAAAAAGGGTACTAAAAAAGTTTTCATACATGACGCTGCGAGACCCAACTTTTCAAATAAATTAATAAAAAAGATTCTTGTCGAATCTAAAAAAAATCGTGTAGTAATTCCTATTCTAAAATTACAAGATGCTTTAAAAATAAAAAAGAAAATAAATAAAATTGAAAATTTAAAAAAAAAAAATTTTTTTTTAACTCAAACACCCCAATATTTTAATCTTAAATATATTTTAAGACTGCACAAGAAAAACAAAGATAAATATATAGATGATGATCTATCGTTGGTTGAAAGTAACGATAAAACTAAATTTATAAATGGTGAAAAAAGAAATTTTAAGATTACAAATAAAGAAGACCTTGAACTACTTAAAAATTCTTATAAATCTAATTTAAAAATTGGAATAGGTTTCGATGTTCATAGACTAGTTAGAGGTAGAAAGCTTTTTTTAGGTGGGGTTAAAATTCCATCTATCCTTGGAACTCTAGGCCATTCTGATGGAGATCCAGTTCTACATGCTATAATTGATGCACTGCTAGGTGCATGTCAAATGGGTGACATAGGAGAAAAATTTTCTAACATGAGTAAAAAGAACAAAGGTATAAGCTCAACAAATCTTATAAAGGAAGTAATTACACAAATTAAAAGTAAAAATTATAAAATTAATAATCTTGATGTGAATATAATTACTGAAACACCTAAACTTAAAAGATTTAAAGAAAAAATAATTAAAAATATTTCTAAAATATGTGAAATACCTTTGGAGAATATAAATGTAAAAGCTAAAACAACTGAAAAACTTGGTGTAATTGGTCGAGAGAAAGCTATAGCTTCAGAAGTAATAGTTTCAGTAATTAAATATGATTAAAAAATTAAATATATTAATGCTGACTATGCTTGGTGTGGGCCACTCAAAATATGCGCCTGGCACAGTCGCCTCCTTTATTACTTGTTTGATCTACATTTTATTTTTCAACTTAAAAATAAATATAATTTTTTTAATTTTAGCTGTGTCTTTAATAATAATATATTCAGTTTATTCTATAGATAAATATGCAAATTCATTTTCAGAAACTGATGCTAAAGAAATAGTAATAGATGAATTTATAGGCCAATCTATACCCGTCTTAACCATTTATAGTTTCTTAGAAAAAAACAATTTAGATGGTTTTATTTTATATACTTTTACGTCTTTTATTTTGTTTAGAATATTTGATATATATAAACCCTATCCAATTAATAAAATTGATCAGAATATAAAAAATGGTTTTGGGGTAATTTTAGATGATATAGTTGCGGGTATTTACTCAATCGTAATACTTCTAACTGTTATCTTTCTTATAAATAATGTTTAAAATAACCAAGCAGATAATAGATTTACTTATAAAAAAGAAAATAAGTGTATCTGTTGCAGAATCTTGCACAGGTGGAATGCTTGCAGAAGTAATAACTGGCGTAAGTGGAGCTTCGAAAGTTTTCAAATTTGGTATTATTACTTATTCAAATCAATCTAAGATTAAATATCTAAAAGTACCTTTAAAGATAATAAAAAAACATGGAGCGGTGAGTAAGCAGTGCTGTTATTCAATGGTTAATAATCTTTCAAAAATATCAAAAACTAAATTAAATATAGCAATTACAGGTATAGCTGGACCTAAAGGTGCTACAAAATTAAAACCGGTAGGTTTAGTTTATATAGGTATAAAAAAAAATAAAAGAACTGAAATTAGTAAATATTTATTTAAGAACAAAAGCAGGGAAAGTGTTAGAATTAATTCTGTTAAAAAATCTTTACAACTTATTAAAAAGTTTATCTAAACAACTTTAAAGCCCTTTGCTCAAAGGCATCGGTAATTTTATTTAATCCAAAATTAAAATAATTTTTCATTATCAAGTTTAAAAAGTTATTTTGGAGCTCAAAATCTATACTAAAATCTAATTGTGTTTTATTGTTTATTTCTTTGAATTTCCACTCATTTTTAAGATATTTTAACGGGCCTTTTATATTAGTCACTGTGATTAAGTCTTTTTTTTTAGAATATAAAACTAGGCTAGTGTAAGTTTCGTTTATAAATTTTTTACCTACTTTGAGATCTGCTTTTATTTCAATAAAATTTTCCATATCTTTTTTCTCATGAATTTTTCCATCTAGACACCAGGGAACAAATTGAGGATATTTATCAATATCTAAAACCATATCGATCAAATTCTTTTTATTACAGGAAATAATTCTTTTTATTGAAGTTGATGACATCCCAATGATTTATCTCTAGCTTCTTTTAATATTTTAAAATCTGTATCTGCGTGGTAAGAAGATCTTGTTAAGGGTGTTGAAGAAACTAACAGGAACCCTTTTGAGATTGCTATATTTTTAAATTCTTGAAATTCCTCGGGGTGAACATACCTGTCCAGTGGAAAATGTTTTGTTGTGGGTTGTAAATATTGACCTATAGTTAAAAAATCAACTTCTGCCATTCTAAGATCGTCCATCACCTGCATAACTTCATCTTTTTTTTCTCCTAAACCAAGCATGATTCCTGATTTCGTAAAAATATTTGGTTTTTTTATTTTTACAGACTTAAGTAATTCAACAGAAGTGAAATAGCGAGATCCAGGTCTTACTTTTAAATATAAACTTGGAACAGTTTCTATATTATGGTTAAAAACATCAGGGCCAGCTTCTAAAACTTTTTCATAAGCATTTCCTTTTTTTAAAAAGTCTGGCGTTAAAACCTCTACGGTAGTTTTCGGATTGTTTTTTTTAACTTCATTTATCACTTCTTTAAAATGATTGGCTCCACCATCTACAAGATCATCTCTATCAACAGAAGTAATTACAACGTGATTAAGTTGCAACTCCTGTACAGCTTTAGAGACCTTGAAAGGTTCCATAAAATCTAATGCAGAAGGTTTACCTGTCTTTACATCGCAAAAAGCACAGCCTCTTGTGCATGTGTCACCCATGATCATAAAAGTTGCATGTTTTTTGCTCCAACACTCAGTTATGTTCGGGCAGTTTGCTTCCTGACAAACGGTTGTTAGTTTATTTTTATTTACAATTTCTTTGGTCTTAAAAAATATTTGACTATTTACAATTTTAGATCTGATCCAATTTGGTTTTTTTTTTAGAGGACTAACAATATTTTTTATTTTTTCTGGATGTCTTTGTTTCATTATCTAAGTTTAATTAAAATTTCATCTTTTGTTCCAAATTTAAGTTTAGTTCGATATAAAGTTTCTAAATAATCAAGATTAATATTTTCAGATAATAATTTATTTTTATATTCAATGTCTCCTAGTTTTTTTTTTAATTCAGTATTTTTTGTAGAAAGTTTTTTTTCATATGTGTCTTTATTAAAATAAGAAATTAAGCCTCTTTCCCCACCTATTAAATTAAAACCGATATAAAGTGTTAAAAAAACTTGAAAGAAAAATATTTTTTTAGCTTTTAAAATTTGAAAAAATTTCATTTCTAGATTCTAGCAATTTTAGAAGATTTTCCAAGCTGTTCTTCTATTCTCAATAATCTGTTGTATTTAGCAACTCTTTCAGACCTAGCTAAAGATCCTGTTTTAATTTGAGTTGATTGAGTAGCTACAGATAAATCAGCAATAAAAGTATCTTCAGTGTCGCCAGATCTATGAGAAATAATAGTACCAAAGTTATTCTTCTTAGCAAGATCAATCACATCTAAAGTTTCAGTTAGCGTCCCTATTTGGTTTACTTTAATTAAAATTGAATTGGCAGATTTTTCCTTAATTCCTCTTTTTAATCTATTTACATTTGTTACAAATAAATCGTCCCCAACTATTTGCACTTTTTTACC